>OGDZ01000020.1_pt1 | contig 35021 bp, 27 predicted proteins | sample 1570561 | NCBI WGS metagenome assembly OGDZ01 (sample SAMEA2582166, study PRJEB24529) | metagenome | biome: Human gut stool | place: China | collected 2011
ATTAAAGCATGTCTGCTTATTGTCGGTAAGAAATTAAACTTGTGTTCGGCTGCGAAAATAATTCATTCTTAGCAAAAAGAAAAACAAAATGATAAAAAGATGAAAATTAAATGTGTTATGCCGGCAACAGCATGAACATTCTTACCGGTATATTCCCATAAAAAATAGTGGAAGGCAATCTTTTGTTTAACGCTTTAGGCTGACTATGACTAAATCTTACCTGTAAATTATTTCCTTCCATTCTTCCACAGTACGTGTAAGGGAAGAAAAATTCACCCCGATACAGACTATTTTACGGTCATCGGTCAAATAAGATCGGGCATAGCCTTTCTCTGCTATTTGCTGTAAAGCCTCCTCTGCTGTTCCGTCCATCTTGAATTCGAAAATGTAAACATATTCGTCCATTTCCAATATGCAGTCCACTCGTCCGAAGCTCTGGCGATTCTCACAATGGATTGCACGGCAATAAACTCCTATCAAACGGAGAATCAGATAAAAAGTGTATTGGAAATGTTTCTCAGTCATATCCAATTCCTTCAAGGAAGCGTGAGAGTCATACGGGATGCTTGCAAGAAAGGCGGTCAGAGAATCACAAAAAGCGGAGGTATTCCCTTGCTCAAGGCAAGTAACAGCATCGATAATCCAACTGTTGACCTCTCCACCTCCGGGTTTCAAATAATGTGCTGCCAATACGGACAAGAACCCTTTACGCACCTCATTATTGGGAAAATCGAGCAGATAAGTTCCCATACGTCTATTATATTCTTTAATAGTGAGATATCCGCTCTGATAAATCATGGGTAGAGGCTGTTCCACATCAGCCTTATAATCCACAAACAAAGAGGGAACATAATAACGTCCGGCAAGTTCGTTTATCTGCTCGCGGCTGTGTTGCAGCAGACGAACCAAATAGGTGGGAGTACCTGTAGAGAACCAGTAATCACGAATTGCCATACTGTCAAAAGCATTAAGAATGCTGAACGGATTGTAAATGTCGGTCATCCTCTCTCCAAAATGATATCCGTCATATTGCCGTCTGAGAAGTTCCTTCATTTCTTTCACTGTGTACTGATATTTAGCAGCCAACTGTATGGTGGGTTCTTCGAAAAATGCTTCCAGCTCATTCTGGGTGATACCGCACAAGGCTTCGTACCGTTCATCCATACTGATATCCTTAGGCTGGTTAAATCCACTGAAAACACTTACTTGGGAAAACTTTGTTACTCCGGTCAACAATACGAATCTCAAGTATTGATCGGCTCCTTTAAAGGTAGAATAAAAGGATTTCAATATTTCCCGGTTATGGTTCTCCAACAGAACTTGCTTTCCATAATCATCATAAAAACAAGCTTCCGTATCTAATACATCCAAAATAGGTTTGTCATATTCATCAATCAGAACCACCGCACGCCGCCCTGTCTGTTCATAAGCCCGGCGAAGTATTTCAATGAAACGGGTTCCTATGGTTGTATAATTGGGATTCTTGCCATAAATATCTTCCCAGTTTCCTAAATAGCCTTCAATGGTAGCCTCCAGAATTCCGGGTTGTGTATACAGTCCTCCATTAAAGTCTATACGGAAGATAGGATACTCATACCAGTCCTTTTCCAATCCGTCGATTTCCAGTCCGGCAAACAAATCTTTGCGTCCCTGGAAATAACAGGCAAGGGTACTTACCAGCAGGCTTTTGCCAAAACGGCGTGGACGGCTCAAGAAATAAGTCTTGCCTTGTGTTACCAAGTTGTAAATCAAACCGGTCTTATCCACATATACATAGCCATCTTCACGGATTTGGTCAAAACTCTGTATTCCAATAGGGTATTTCATATTTTGTTGCGGTTCTAGAATGAATGATAAAACAAAGATATTAGTAAATGACAAACAAAGCAAATAAAGGATTTGTTTTTTCTGCTTATGACAAGTTTTTCCGTTTCTTATTAATGGATAATCGCCTGTTTCTGTCCATATATATTGGAATTCTGTCCTTTAAAGGATACTTTGAAAAGTATTTAGAATCTATCTATTTTGCAATAAGATATATTTCTTCTACTGAATTTGCTATATTATTGTTTATCAGCATTATACATATTCTTTCGTTTCCGGCACGAATACGACCTACCTGAGTAATGCGGTGAACAACTACTTCGGATGCAATTTCAAGCGGTTAATAAATTCCTACAGGGTGGTTCGCGCGAAGGAGTTGCTGGACGGTAAAGATTGCCCGGTGAGCGAGCTTTTCAGCCGTTGCGGGTTTGCCTCCAAGAGCGTGTTCTATGTGGCGTTCAGAAAAGTAGTTGGCATGACTCCCCTGCAATATATATCGCAGAGTCGGAGTCCTTTTATGATTCAACGCAATTAAGTCCTTTTATAACAATAAACATTTTGAGTTTTTAAATTTATAAATTTAAAGTTTTTCTATTATGAACAAAAAATTTTTAAGTGCAATCCTGTTCGGAGCCTTGATGGTTTCTTCAACAGGAACGTTTGTATCTTGTAAAGACTATGATGATGACATCGATGCTATCAACAAGGAGTTGACAGACATCAAGTCTCAGCTGGCAACTTTACAAACAGCTGTGGATAACGGCAAATGGATTACGAAAGTAGAACAGACAGCAAATGGTATTACCATTACAATGAACGATGGTAGTACTTATCCTATCACCAATGGTGAGCAAGGTGTGCCGGGTGAAGCAGGTGATAAAGTTGTTATTGACCCAGAGACCGGTGCCATCACTCTTAACGATAAGGAAACAGGTTTCTTTGCTGTAAAAAACACAGAAACAGGTAAAGTTGAAGTTCCTACAATTGATAAAGACGGTTTCTGGTGCATCGTAAACGAAAAAGGTGTACTGGAACAGACTTCATTTAAAGCGTCTCCTATCAGCGCTGTTCAGGATCCGAATACTAAAGCATGGACTTTGAAGGTATGGAATACTGAAACAAAGGTTTATGATGAAATAGAGTTACCTACTGCAGCTTCTTTGATCACAGATTTTGAAATCATGGGATTATGGAATGGTAGTGAAGTAACAAATGGAAAAACAGGCACAGAGGAAACTTCAGCAGACGTTTTGTTGTCTGTTTTTAAACATAAAGTATCTGAGAATGAAGCAAAAGCTTGGAAAGGTCCGAAACAGATTGTAAAAGATGCATATTTAATCTCCTCTTCTGATAATATGCTGGTTCGCATAGCTCCAACTTCTTTGGACGCAACAGGAACTGAATTCAATATGGTAAACAGCAAGAACCATTCACCTCTGGGTGTTACACTTGCCACTGCCGCTAAATTTGATGGTGTATTGGGCCGTGCTGCCGGTGATGCAGGATTGTACACTGTAGGTGTTAAGACTGTCATGTTTACTCCCGCTCAGAATCAAGATATTACTAAATTAGACAATGTGGAGGTTGCTAAGACATTGTTCGCTTTGCAAGATGCTACAGGTGGCTTTACAAGTCCTTTCACTCTAGGAATAAAGGCCGGAACTGCTGTCCAAGTCACAGATATCTTGGTAAATGATACAAAAGTTGGTGTAGATAATGAAAATAAGTATTCAACAGTTGTTATCGACTTGATCAACGACAATACTATCACCTTTGATGATCCTGCCGGAGTTTATGATGCTTATATCACTTATTCAGACGCTGACAAGAAGTTGTTCGGTTTGACACACGACAATGAAAAAATGACTTTTAAAGCCAGTGTAATGCCGGATATCGTAACAAAAGCTACTTTTGACATCACAATTCATTACTTGACAGTTGAAGGTGAAATCAAGGAAAGAACTGTAGAAGTAAAAGTAAACAGCTCTATGTCTGATACTACTTATAACATAGAACATAACTTGATTGCTGACAAGACTACAGCAAATCCGAACTACTTTGCTGTTAACTTGCAAACAATGAAAGATAATATGGGTGAGACAAACTATGCTATCTTTGCTAAGAATGTTGATTTAGAAAATACTACTTATACTCATGTAGGTGAAGATGGTAAGACTGTTACAGATGTAGAAGGTACAGCCAAAACTAAAGGTATTACAGAATATATTGTTAAAGAAAATAAAGCTGCAAATGAAGAAAATGTTACAACCGTTGCTGATGCTAACTTTATCAAGTTTGCGATAGCAAATGCAACTGCTGCTGAAAACTTCAAATTGAATACTGAATACACTATTACTGTAACATTTAAGGATAAAAATAGCGAAGTGCTGACAAGTATCAAAGTTAACTTTACTTTGAAAGTTCCTGCTTTGAAAGACTTGCTGACCATCGAGGAAGCTGTATACAATAAGGAAGCTAAATCATTGTTCGCTTACATGACAGAAGGTGCAGATATTCCCAATAATACATTGAAAGCACCTAAGTATACATTCAAGAATGGATTTACTTCTACTTATGCTAAGACTGTAACTGATAATGCTATTACATTTGAAGTAGACCAAAAAGCAGAATATGCAAAAGGTAAGAAGGTTTCTACTGTTGCTAGTGTTGAAGGTACGGATGCTGCTCAGTATATTGTTTTGAGTAAAGATGGAGATAATTATCCTGTATATGCAAAGGATATTAATATTCACATTAAATCTGCTAAGTATTTGAATATATGGGAATACACTATCGATGAAGAAAAGGGAGAATGGTATTCTTTCAATATCCGTTTGATGTCACCGATCACTTGTGATGCAGCATCTATTGAACCTGCCGATGGCGTTTCAATTAAGATTCCTGCTACTGCACAAGATGGTAAGAAGGTTTCTTCTGAAGACTTTGTAGCAAAAACTTACAACAAGGTTCAGTATGACATTTTCCATAACTGGATTAAGAAAGCTAATGATGCTGCTGCTAAATCTCAATGGAAGAATGACTACATTTCTAATGTACAGTTCAAGTCTACCAATACTAATGTATTTGATGTAACAGGTAAGGCTGCTGCAAACGATAAGGGTTATGTAGAAGCATTTGATGCTAAAGCAGATACTGATAAGGTTAAGAACAATGGTTATGTAGTAGTAACTCCGAAACAAATTGAAAATGAAACGACTAAACCTATGGAAGTTGTTCTGACAGATATTTGGGGATTCACTAAGACTGCTAATGTTGATGTTACTATCCAAAGAAATAAATAACTAAGATAGTTATTCTATAAATAAAGAAGAGCGGCCAAACAGGTCGCTTTTCTTTATTTGCCAAATTCAGATATTGTATCTTGGTTCCAAAATTATTATTTATCATCTCTCTTTCACTATGATAAAGCTGACCATCTTTTAAGTAGTAATAATTAGGGTTACCTGCAAATTCTATTGTTACATATTCAGTATTTTCATCATTGCGATGAGTATCCCATACGCTTTAATGTATTGAGTCATTAAATTGAATGAAAGTAATAGAATCTCTTCCTTCAATTCAAATTTTATTTCTGTTTCAGTCTTAAATATGCCGTTGAACACATGAGATGAAGATGGTTTATCCACATTCCGCAAGACGAAAAAACTAATAGAGTATCTATTATTAGTTGATTATCAATGTTATACGCTCTAAACGGTAGAAAAGTGACCGTATGGATTCTGATTAGATACGAAAAGGTGAATATTTAACGTATTTAACTTTCGATCACATCAGGAATCACGAAATAAGGGGTGTGAGGGGCGCTTTTAACCGCCCCCATAATGTGGTGAATGGAAGTTATAGGACGAAATTCATAAAGGGGTACGGTTGAAACGACTCCCTTGAAGGGTGTGATTACATGTCATATCCTTTTGTTCTATAAAGCATTTTTGTGTAGTTTACGAAGCTACGTTTTGCTGTTTTTTACTTGATAAGCGCAGTTTTTCCATTGTTTATGTCGTATTTCGAGATAAAAACGTTATCTTTGTGGTGTAAAATATGATACCAGTATCAAAAATAGTACTCTAATATGATATTTGAACGTAAGAAATACTTGGATGAACTTATTGCAGGACGTGGAAACGGTCTTGTGAAGATTATAACAGGTGTCAGACGATGTGGAAAGTCTTTCCTGTTGTTTGATATCTGGCATAACTGGTTGTTGGAACATGGGGTGACTAATAGTCACATCATCGAAATACAACTTGATGATTTCCGAAACAGACGGTTGAGAAAGCCTGATTCCTTGCTCGATTATATAGATTCAAAGGTTGTGGATGATGGCAATCCTTATTATATAGTCTTGGACGAGGTACAACTTGTAGAAGAATTTGTGGAGGTTATTCTTAACTTGACACACATGCGGAATGTAGATGTGTATGTGTCAGGCTCAAACTCTCGTTTCCTGTCAAGTGATGTTGTGACTGAGTTCCGAGGCAGAGGTGACGAGATACGCATCTGGCCTCTCACCTTTGACGAATACTTTAGTGGTATTGGTGGAGATATACGCAAAGCTTGGTTGGATTACTATACTTTTGGAGGACTGCCACAGGTGGCATTGCTTGAAACGGAAGAAAAGAAAACAGACTATTTGCGTGGTCTGTATGAAACGACCTATCTGCGTGACGTAATTGAGCGCAACCATCTGCGTAATCCTGAAGGAATGAAGGAATTGGTGCGTGTAATAGCCTCGGGCATTGGTTCATCAACCAATCCAACGAGAATAGCCAATACCTTTCAATCTGCACAAGGGGTAACCATAAAAAGAGACACTATAAAACAATACATTGACTATCTGAAAGACTCTTTCTTGATAGAAGAAGCCTTACGCTATGATGTGAAAGGCAGAAAATATATTGGTACCGAGACGAAATACTACTTCGCAGACATCGGTATTCGTGCAGCCATTCTAAACTATCGCCAACAAGAGGAAACGCACATTATGGAAAACATTATCTATAATGAGCTTCGCTGTCGAGGATATAATGTGGACGTAGGATTGGTTGAACTTGGTGGCAAGGATGAGAACGGTAAGTTTGTCAGAAAACAGTTGGAGGTAGACTTTGTGGTGAACCGTCCTCCATACAGAGTGTATATCCAGTCGGCTTTTCACATGCCTACGCCAGAAAAGGAACAGCAAGAGCGACGTCCTTTATTGTCAATCAATGACCACTTTCGTAAGATTGTCATTGTTGGTGATGACATTCATCGCAAGGAGGACGAACTCGGTGTGTTGACTGTCGGACTCTTGGATTTCTTGACAGACAAGAACTTGTTGGAGCAAGGATAATCATTTTATTATATAATTATGCATAGATCCAAGAAATCTTTCCTTGAGTGGCTTGTCTACTCGCTTATCTTCTTCTTCCTGTACGATATCATCTGGATATTGGTAGACCTGCCCGACTTCCTACTGTCTGTAAGCGGACTGTATCCTGAGCTGCTTGTTGACTTTGCACTCTGCGGTTTGTTCTCGCTTTCGAGTTTGTATCTCAACCGATGGCTATTCAGACAGCGGCGCTTTTGGTGCGAAGGGCAGAGCCACCGTGTGTTCGTGCAGAACGGACTGGTGGTGTTGGGCTTCAATCTGCTTATTGCTGGTGGCTGCGAACTGCTGCTGAGCCTTGTAGCACCTAAGCTTATGATGCAGGATATATGGGGAACGTCTTTCCTATTCGGACTGATAGCGAGTCTTGTAGCACTCATCCACCTTTCGATGCACTTTTCAGACATGATTGTTCTGAAAGGCAAGGAGAACCTCGCCTTACAGAAGCGATACCTTATGCTGCAGTTGGACCCACATTTCGTGTTCAACAGTCTTAGTTCACTTGCTGGAATGATAGGGGAGGACCCGAAGATGGCTGAGGACTATGTCGTGAAACTCTCACATATCTACCGCTACATACTTCAGCATATCGACAAGGAGTATATAACCCTTGCAGACGGCACCGACTTCATCAAGTCGTACATCGGCCTGCTCAACATGCGCTACGACAACGCCATCGTCCTGCACGCCGACGATTTGCACGGCGACCGCAACGAATACATCCTCTCGCTGAGTCTACAGCTTATCATCGAGAATGCCGTGAAGCACAACTGTCCGCAGAGCGGCACCGAGCTTCATGTGTCTCTTAGTCGCCAGGGCGACATGCTCGTCATAAAGAACAACCAGACCAACGACCAGAGCATAGAGTCGTACGGAATAGGTATCAGCAACCTAAAGCAACGCTACCGACTGGAGGGCGAGGCAGAGCCAGAGTTCATAGCCCATAAAGATTCATTTGAAGTGCGACTGCCAATCATAAAACGAAAACAATAGAAGAACGATGAAAAAGGTTTTGATTATAGAAGACGACCATTTCAGCGCAAGACGTCTGAAAAGGCTCATTATGGATATTGACGACACGATAGACGTGCATGGACCGCTGAAAAGTGTGGCGGAGGTGACAGAGGAGCTTGCCGCCAACAACGACTATGACCTTATCTTCTCCGACATCCGACTTGCTGACGGCGACGTGTTTGAAGCGTTCCGCAAGGTGATGCCACAGTCGTTCGTGCTATTCACCACGGCTTACGATGAATACGCAATGGAGGCGATTAAGAACAACGGACTCGACTATCTGATGAAGCCGATTGACGCAGACGAGCTACGTGCCGCAATCGGAAAGCTGCGGCTTAACCGCAATGCTCAACAGTCTGCCGTAGAGAGACCTCTGCACGACGTGCTTAACGACACACGCCAATACCGTGAGCGCTTCCTAATCACGAAAGGCGACGAGCTTTGCATGCTCTGCGCCGACGACATAAGCTACATCAATATGCACGACAACCGAATCACGGCGTTTGCTGTCGACGGCACATCCTATCCGCTGCCCATGAGCATGAACGACCTGGAGCAGGCTTTAGACCCTGACCGTTTCTTCCGTCTCAATCGACAGTATATCGCCAACATTAATGGCATCAGGAAAATCAGCTTTTACTTCGGTTCTAAACTAATGGTGAAGTTGAAAGGATGTGAGGATGATAATATCGTAATAAGCAAGGAAAAAGCGACATTGTTTAAGAAATGGTTGGAGAAATAATTAAAAAACGTGTATTCATGATGTACATTGACGCATGATGAATACATGCTTTTTTGTATAGAGATGCTGCAAGATTATTGTCTTGCTGCATCTTGTACGAACTTGAATTCGTCGAAGGCGTTTCCTGCTTCCACGCAAACCGTGAAGGAACGTGATGCGTTCGTTTCGTTGCGATTGATAATAACCTTTAGTTCGTTGTCCTCTATCTTGACGAGATACCAGCCTCCATCAAACTCTTTGTATGAAGTGTTTTCCTTGAATTTTCCTTCTTCCTTCACGCTGCTAATCCAAAAACTTTTGTAGTTTTTACAGGCAAACAGGCTGCTTCCTCCTTCGGCTTCCACTTTCAGTTCGCCGTTTTTCAAGCCCGACGGAACCGTGCTCCACTTCATAGGGTCGGCAAGTCCCTCTGGATCTGACGATTCGCAGCTTGTCAGTGACATTACGCCTGACAACAAGCATAACAATAGTTTTTTCATACGCTTATTTGTTTAAATTGTTTGAAAATGTTCTGGTCTGCTTAGAACGACCAACCGAAGCCTATGTACGGAAAGAAAGCAGCCTTGTTGAGTCCGTACTTGTCGCCAAAGTTGAACGACGGCGAAACGCCGACACGGAACATGAATCCGTTGGGGCGCTGATAGCGGTAGCCGATGTCGCCGAAGAGGAAATAACCGAATTGAGTTCTTGATGAAGTATAAAAATCAATATTAGGAGAAGTTTCGTCTGTATTCTCCCCACCTGGATACCACCCTGTATCTTTGACGTATCCTATTGTTTCCTTTACTTGATATACACCAAGACTCGCACCGAAACCCAGCTCCAACTTGCTATTTTTCTTTCCGAGCAGATAGCTTAGCTCTAACGGAACACCAACGCCATTGATTTTCTGGTCGACCAGACCAGAATTGTCTCCATAGCCATAGCCAATACCCACACGGTAGCCTAAACCAGAGTTTCCATTGAATCTGCTGTCGTAGTTGATGCCCACAATATTTTGGGCACCAAGTAATTCTACAGACAGGTTACGTGTCTTCTGTTGTGCCATTACTGCAGAAGAACAGCATAATGCAAATAGTGATAATACAATCTTTCTCATTATATATTTCATCATATGCTTATTGTCGAAGGATATTCTATCCTTTAGTTTGCTCATAACTACATACATATTTCCCATTATTAAAATAGTGGTATGAGTTTATTTTTCTATTCTCGTCATCACATTGTGTCAGACACTTGTAGAACAGCTCGCCATATTTTTGATAATTGTCCGTATTATATATACTGTTGTCTATTACAAAAATAGGAAAAGTGTAGCTTGAAGGTATTGGAAAAATACCATCATATACGGATGAAATTACAACAAGGTTAATATGTTGCTTTTCGCAATAGCGTTTAATTTCTATTGGGGATATTCCATTTGCACCAGAACAAAAAGGTAAATATTCATAAACTAGCACTCTTTGATGTTTCTTAATATAGTCGTTTACCTGCTTTACAGAGACTTTATAAAGATTGCCATCATTCTTGATTGAGTCAAGTGGAACTTCGCATTTCTTTACATGCTGTTTTTCTGATTCTGATAAATTCGAATAGCCAGAGCCATTCACCTCGATACATGAGGTTAAAATTACTCCAGCTATCAGAAGTTGAACCGAATGGATAATTCTATTCAATCCCATTGTATTTGTATATGGGGTTGTTAAAACATATAGGAGAATCCCAACTGTAGGTCTTGGGCTTTAGTATTGAGTCCACCTTTAAAGATATTGGTAAATCCTCTACTATAAGAAAGACTAAGCTGGTAGTGCTTGGCGATTTCAACGCCAACTTTGACATCGAAGCCGAAGTTTACACGATTGAAGAGTTTGTCTCCATACACATTTGAGGATATTTTCTCCTCTTTGCTATGTCCTTTAGCATCAGTCGTTGTTACTTTGTCCGTACCTGTCAAACCAAAATCTGCATAAGGGCCTATAGCAGCGAGGAGATTCAAATTGTCTGAAAGGCGGAATTTGTAGCCTACATTGACTGGAACGAGAAGAGAATAGGTTGAGTACTTCCAGTACTGACCCAACTTTGTTTCGTTGTTGAAATAGGTTTCGCTCTGTATGTTTCTGTTGTTGAACAATACAGACGCATCCATGAACCAACCGTTCTCTGGGTTATTGAAGTTCATTTCTGCTTTTGCACCTACAGCAAAACCGACCTTTGTTTTTGTCTCATCAGAAATGTTCAGATTTCCTCCTACAGTTGGACCGAAGCGGAATGTTTGTGCATTTGTGGCTGAAAAACAACCTAATGCAAGCAATGATAATAAAATCTTTTTCATATGTTGTTATGATTAAATTATGTTCAAGGACAAGTTGCCTGAAAATTTGTTATTATGCTGCAAAAGTACAATTGTTTGTTTTTATACACAACGCCTCTTTATTCGAAACGGCAAAAATGTATTGCGAAGCAGCAATATATTCTATTGAAGCAATTATAGGTATTCCTCTTTTTATAATAATCCTCTCAACTCTTACGGATAAGTAACAAAGATGATGAAGTCTATTTGTTACTATTCTCTGTTCTTTTATCGCCTCAGCCCTTTTTCTTTCTTTTGTGGAACGCTTCCAAGCCCTACTTTTTGTGTTCCGTCCCAATTCGTAAGTTGGTCAGCACAGCCATTGGAGCCACCAAGTGAAACGTATGTGTCTGCACTGCATGACATATAGTCAACAAAAGCGAGAAAGTTGTCAATGGCGTTGTCTGTGAATTGAACTTCATTCGTGGCGAATAGTTTTGTCCAACTGGTGACACATTCTTGCTTGAAGTCTGTAAAACCTTTCCACGACATACCAGATAAGAAACTTTTTGCTGCCGATTCTATACTGGCTTTAGAGTCCAATCCAATATTATGCTTTACAGCAGATGCCATAATGCCATAGTATATGGAAGCCGATTCTTTCTCGTTGAAATTGACTCTATCTGTTTTTGCAAAGGATGATAAAGCTTCATGTCCCTCTTTTATAAACTTGCCAAGCACTCCTATGTATCTATTTTGCCGAGCCATGCTTTCACGTTTGGCTTCGGCTTCTTGCCGAGCCTTTTCTTTTGCTTCTTTCTCCTTACGTGCTTCCACTCGTCTCCATGCGTCTGTCATTTCAGGCTCTTGCCAAATGGCATTCCAACGAGCCTTCAAATCATTGTACATTTCCATAAGTGTAGTATTATAACTTTTGGCACTGGCGAGTTCTTCCTTCGCATTGACAAGTTGAGTAGTCACTCGCTCCACAGCCTTCTCGTCAAGTTGAGAGATGCGTTGTTTGACTTTATTGTTTTCTGCCTTTAGCGCATCATTCTCGGCACGAAGCGACTTGTTATCCTCTATCTGCTTATTGAGGTTCTGCATATAGTAAGTGTATGTCTTGTTGACAGACTTACGTACACCTTCATTCTGCTTGTCACGTTCTGCATTGATGGCTACTACAAGAGCTTTGATAGCTGCGTTGATGTTGTTTACACGCTCCTCACGCCACGCCTTTTGTCCGATAATAGTAGGAATTGGGATGGCAAGTTCTTTCTTTACGGCATTCATCGCTTCTTGAACAGGAACCTTGATGTTGAGAAAAGGAATGGTCAGCTCCTTCTTGTCGATTGTGGCAAGCACTGCATATTTCTCCACCTTGTCAAGAGCGACTTTCGCCTGACGTTCAGCTTCAAGTACCACCTTGTTCTTATGCTTGCGTCCTCGCTTTTCTTCCTCTGAAAGTTCATCATAGGAGAAGCCTCTTGCCAAACCATACTTATGAGCTACCTTGTTGTAATAGTCAGTATGCAGTTGGGAAAGGTATTGTGATTTGTCCTTTGCTCGCTCTCCCCACACTTTGGCATAAGAGACCCTTTCAACAACACCCTTTGCCGCTTCCGATTTTGTGTAGTTGTCACGTTCTTCTTTTGGAAGTGCTCTCCATTCCTTTGTAGAGAGAACCTTTTCTGGATTATCCTTGTGAATGTACTTGCTTCCGATGCGCCCACGTTTCCTTACTTGTTCAACAGGCACGGTCTGCACATGGGCATGGATGCTTGTCTCGTCACAATGCACATCAAAGCCGATGACATTCTCTTCTCCCCATTTCTCACATGCAAAGCGGTAGGTGTCCAATGCCCAGTCATAGATGCCTTTTTGCAATACAACCTTGCTGTGGTCAGCATTTGGATCTGACGTGTTGAGTTTCTGTTCGCCAAAGGCAAGCCTGTTAAGCACATCATGGTCCCCACTGAAGATGATGCCGACAGTGCAGTTCGGACTGTTCCTTGAAACTTGGTCGGGACGCTTGGCATCCATATACGGCTTGAAGCCAAGTTCATCAAGTCTGTGCTGCAAGCGTTCATGCAACGGCACCGACTGGGAACCAAGAGGCACTATCTTTCCACCCTTGACTATCTCAAAGTTGAGTCTCTTGCGTGAGTAGTTATAATGGTTGTTCTTGTCTATGTCCGCGTTTTTGAGTTGGTAACGCTTCTCGTCCCAACCTCTGCGCTCCGCCTCGTTGCCCACTTGGGACGAGAACGATTTCTTGTCTGTGCCTACATGGATGGCGGCACGTGGTATATTTCTTTCCATAAGAATCTTATTTGAGTTTGTAACATTGTTATAGTATGACTGGTAGCAGGTCTCGGGCGGAGCCTGAGCATAATAGAAGGACTTTTTAAGTGAACATCGCAAGCATGTGAATCTAAAAGTCCCTATTATGTTTAGGACTTTTTTGAAAGTCCGTCACGCAAGCGTGCTCGCAGATCCTTACCCACTCTGCTATGACTCTTCCACCAACACCAACCCAAGACAGTCTATCAGATGTTGGAGTGGCGGATGTTGCTTTATCAGCCTTTGTAGCGCCATCTGCGGTGTTTCCGCCATCAGTAGGAAGTCTGCAATGTCAAGACCTTTGGCCTTTTGTTCATCGGTGGCATTGTCTTCCAAGACGTTGCTTATGACAACCCTTTTGCAAACAGATTGCAGCAATGGAATTTTTGATTTCCATTTGTCCGTTGCTCCAAGGTCAGGGAACAGAATGATGTCCCGACCTCCCAATACCTTGACAGCGATTTGGTTGAGACAGCCATGCATACCTCCAGTTGCCAGCCAGATGAAATTGGGGATGAAATGGGATGCGATTATGGCGGTTTTTTCACTCTCGACAATAGCGACCGACATTGTGGGATGCTGTGCCAGCAAATGCTCACCAAAGAAACATTGGCACAAGTTGAAATCTGGAAGATGAAGAAAAGCATGCGCCCATCCAACATAAGAACGTGGCTCTTTCACACGATGTCCGTCTTTGGGATTATATAGCATGACCTTGCCAGTCCTCACCTTATCATCCTTGTCAACTTGCCAATAAATGGTTGAGCCTCCCCACTTATAGGATGTTCCGACATGATACATCTTCATCAGCCTTTCTGTCTCTTGTTCACCAAAGACCTTGGAAAGGTACTGGTATAACGGATTGATTCCGTAATGAGACAAGGAACGCTCCATAATAGCGTTGGCGATATAGGAAATAGGCTTTTCTACGACTTTCGGTTGGATATTCCTTCTTGTCGGATATGGGAGTGTTACCTCGGAGATGATCCCTGAGATACTCAAGAAAATTTATACAAAAATCTTTTGTGAGAAGGGTTACAGGTAAGCTTTTCTTTCTTGTAAACAGTCGCAGATGGGTGATACATGCCCTGACCATTTTCTTGTCCTTTTTGTGATAGGTATCCAGGTATTGTCCTATCAGAATATAGAAATCGGGAACATTGCTTTTATCTGTTGGAAGTATATCATCGAATGTATTTTCTATATCGTTCAGATGATATTCAACAGATAAGAATTCTAGTTCCTTCTTTGCTCTTATCTGCCTGGCAATTAGTATCTTGTTTCTGTTTTCCGCTCTTCGCTCTGCACTGGTAGGAGCGTCCAGGATGATGCCCAAATACTCTTTGCGGCGCTTCCCGTTATAACTGTAATTCAAATAAAGCGAAACTCTTCCTTTGTTCAATTGTTTCTTTCCTAATGTAATTCCCATAATGAATAATAATTAATACAATAATAATGTTGAAAAGAAGGACCAGAGAGGGACTGAAAATGAATTCCTCCATCTTTCTTTCTATAATAATAATATCTTTTGTACCTTTGTGTCATAAACAAAAAAATGGAAGAAAATTTTGATATACGCGAGCAACAGCTCACAACTAAAGAACGCGATTTTGAGAATGCCTTACGTCCGCTGAATTTTGAAGATTTCAGCGGGCAGGATAAGGTAGTGGATAATCTGCGCATCTTTGTCAAGGCGGCGCGTCTGCGGGCCGAGGCGTTAGACCATGTTCTTTTGCACGGACCTCCCGGCTTGGGCAAGACGACCTTAAGTAATATCATTGCCAATGAACTGGGAGTAGGTTTTAAAGTGACCTCAGGACCGGTGCTGGATAAACCGGGTGATTTGGCGGGAGTACTGACCTGCCTGGAACCCAATGATGTGCTTTTTATTGATGAAATACATCGGTTGAGCCCTGTGGTAGAAGAATATCTGTATTCTGCCATGGAGGATTATCGTATCGATATAATGATAGACAAGGGACCTTCGGCGCGTAGTATCCAGTTGGAGTTGAGCCCGTTTACTTTGGTTGGAGCCACTACCCGGAGTGGGTTGCTGACTGCGCCTTTGCGTGCCCGTTTTGGAATTAATCTTCATTTGGAGTATTATGACGATGATGTATTGACAAGCATTATCCGTCGTTCAGCTACTATATTGAATGTGCCTTGTGACGTGAAAGCGGCGGGTGAGATTGCTTCGCGCAGCCGTGGAACGCCCCGTATTGCAAATGCGCTGTTGAGGCGCGTCCGTGATTTTGCCCAGGTGAAAGGTTCCGGAAGGATTGATGTGGAAATTGCCCGGTTTGCTTTGGAAGCCTTGAACATTGACAGGTATGGACTGGATGAGATAGATAACAAGATTTTATGTACTATTATAGATAAGTTTAAGGGAGGTCCTGTGGGGCTGACTACTATTGCAACCGCTTTGGGTGAAGACGCCGGAACAATAGAGGAGGTTTATGAACCTTTTTTGATTAAAGAAGGTTTCTTAAAACGTACTCCGCGTGGACGTGAGGTCACGGAACTGGCCTATATGCACCTGGGACGGAGCATTTATAATAGTCAGAAGACATTATTTGATGATTAAAAGATGGCAGGATTAAAAGCATTAGCCAAGGAAACAGCCATATATGGGATGAGTAGTATCATCGGGCGGTTCCTGAATTATTTGTTAGTACCGATATATACCAACGCTTTGCCTGTGGAATCGGGGGGCTATGGTATCATTACCAATATGTATGCTATAACTGCCTTGCTGATGGTGCTTTTAACATATGGTATGGAAACCGGATTTTTCCGGTTTGCCAATAAGGGGGTGGATGATCCGATGCGCGTCTATTCCACTACTTTGCTTTCGGTAGGGGCGACTGCGCTCTTGTTTTTAATCGTTTGTCTTTCTTTTCTGCATCCCATAGCAGGTTTCTTGGGATATGGAGAGCATCCGTGGTATATGGGGATGATGCTGATTGTAGTCGCAATGGACGCTTTCCAAGCTATTCCTTTTGCTTATTTGCGATATAAGAAACGCCCTGTTAAGTTCGCTGCATTGAAATTGTTGTTCATTTTTGCCAGCATTGCCTTGAATATCGCTTATTTTGTAGGTATGAAAGGAGAGAATGTCGGAGTGGCTTTTGCTATAAATCTGGCTTGTACTTCTTTGGTGATGCTGTGTATGTGGAAAGAATTGGTGGGCTTCAGGTATGTGCTGGACAGGGAGTTGTTGCGGCGTATGCTGCATTATTCTTTCCCGATATTGATTCTGGGTATTGCCGGAATCTTAAATCAGGTAGCCGATAAAATTATTTTTCCGTTTGTTTATCCTGATAAGGCGGAGGCGACCATCCAGTTGGGTATTTATGGGGCTGCCAGTAAAATAGCTATGATAATGGCCATGCTGACACAGGCTTTCCGGTTTGCATACGAGCCGTTTGTTTTTAGTAAGAGTAAAGAAAAGGATAGTCGGGAAATGTATGCCAAAGCGATGAAGTTTTTCATTATCTTCACTTTGCTGGCCTTTTTGGCTGTTATGTTTTACCTTGATATATTGCGTTATATTTTAGGACGTGATTATTGGGTAGGGCTTAAAGTTGTACCTATTGTCATGGCTGCCGAAATGTTTATGGGTATTTATTTCAATCTTTCTTTTTGGTATAAGCTGATTGATGAAACAAAATGGGGAGCTTATTTTTCATTGGTGGGATGCAGTATCATTATCCTGATAAATATTTTCCTTATTCCGGTGTTTGGCTATATGGCGTGTGCGTGGGCAGGTTTTGCCGGATATGGAGTAGCTATGCTTCTCTCTTATTTTGTAGGGCAGAAAAAATATCCTATTAATTATGATTTGAAAGCGATAGGTAACTATGTGGCGTTAGCGCTGGTACTTTACATTGTTTCAGTTTATCTTCCTATTCAAAATATATTCTTGTTGTTGGGTGTTCGTACATTACTGTTGTTATTGTTTGTGGCATATATTGTGAAAACGGACTTCCCCTTGCAGCAGATACCTGTTATAAACCGATACATAAAGAAATAGCTATGAGTGACCTGAAGAATGATTTGAAGAATGTGCCTTATATAAAGCAGTTCTTTGGTGAATATCTTGATTTGCGCAAGGATAAGGATAATGAAGCCTTGATTGTAGAAAGTATTCGTAACGGTGTTGAGTTCAAAGGAACTAATTTGTGGATTCTTATATTCGCAATTTTTATTGCTTCATTGGGCTTGAATGTGAATTCTACGGCAGTGATTATCGGTGCTATGTTGATATCTCCGCTGATGGGGCCGATTATGGGAGTGGGGCTGGCTATCGGACAGAATGATTTTGAACTGTTGAAACGTTCTCTGAAAAGTTATTTGGTGGCGACTGTATTTAGTGTGATTACATCCACGATTTATTTTTCGCTGACTCCGTTGGATGAAGTGCAATCGGAGTTGCTGGCACGTACTTCTCCTACTATATATGATGTGCTTATAGCTTTATGCGGTGGCTTGGCCGGTATTATCGCCTTGTCTACAAAGGAGAAGGGGAATGTTATTCCGGGGGTAGCTATTGCTACGGCTTTGATGCCGCCTTTGTGTACTGCCGGATTCGGGCTTGCTACCGGAAATTTACTTTATTTTTTAGGTGCGTTCTATTTGTATTTTATCAATTCAGTATTTATCAGTCTGGCTACTTTTATCGGGGTGCGTGTCATGCATTTCCAACGTAAGGAGTTTGTGGATAAGGAGCGTGAGAAATTGGTAAAGAAATATATTATTTTTATTACTTTGGCTACGATGTGTCCTGCTGTTTATCTGACTTATGGCATTGTAAAAAGTACTATTTATGAAGCTTCTGCCAACAACTTTATCAACGAGGAGCTGAATTTTAATAATACCCAAGTAATAGACCGGAAGATTTCTTTCGAGAAGAAGGAAATACGTGTTGTGCTAATAGGCAATGAGGTTTCGGAAACAGAAATAGCAACCGCAAGGGATAACTTGAAACTTTTTAATCTGGCAGGAACCAAACTGGTTGTTCTTCAAGGAATGAATAATGATGCGATGGATATTGGCAGTATAAAGGCGCAAGTGATGGAGGACTTTTATAAGAATAGTGAGAAACGTTTGCTGGAGCAGCAGGAAAAGATTAAGTCTTTGGAAAACGAACTTAATGTATATGCCGCATACAATACCGTAGATAAAAAGATAATTCCCGAACTTAAAGTACTTTATCCTGCGGCAGAAGCTATAGCCATGGCGAAGACTGTGGAATTGCAGGTAGACTCAACCCAAACGGACACATTGACAATAGTCTTGATGAAATTCAGTAAAAAACCTGTAGGAAAAGAACAGGAAAAGATTTCCGAATGGTTGAAGGCACGTGTCGGGGCGAAAAAACTTAAATTAATTGTAGAATAAAACCATGAAAAAACTACTATTGCTGCTGTCTTTCCTGCCTTTATGTATATGGGGTAATGAGGGAATGTGGCTTCCTTGTTGCCTTAGCAAACAAACTCAACAAGTGATGAAAGAAATGGGATTGGAACTTTCATCTGAACAATTGTATAATCCTGGAGGAAAAGCATTGGCTAATGCTGTTGTTAGTTTTGGAGGTTTTTGCTCGGGGGTTGTTGTATCTCCGGATGGCTTGGTTTTTACTAACCACCATTGTGGGTATGATGCCATTCAGCAGCATAGTTCTGTGGAGCATGATTATTTGCGAGATGGTTTTGTTGCTGATTCCTTAAGTAAGGAGCTTCCTAATCCGGATTTATTTGTCAGTTTCCTGATACGCACAGAGGATGTGACGGAGCGTGTGTTGCAAGCTATTCCAGTCGGAACAAAGGAAAATGACCGTGCGCTGATTGTGGATTCTATTTCTACATTGCTTGTTCAGGAAGCTGTGGCGAATGATACGTTGCTGCGTGCTGAGATAACTCCTTTTTATGGTGGTAATGAGTTTTATCTGTCTGTGTATAAAGATTATTATGATGTTCGTCTGGTGTTTGCTCCTCCCTCTTCTGTAGGCAAGTTTGGTGGGGATACAGATAATTGGGTATGGCCCCGCCATACCGGGGATTTCTCTGTTTTCCGTATTTATGCTGATCAGAATAATCAACCGGCAGCTTATTCTCTGGAGAATGTGCCTTATCATCCGGATTATTTTGCTCCTGTTTCTTTGGGCGGGTATGAACAAGGTTCATTTTGCATGACTATGGGATATCCCGGTTCTACCAGCAGGTATTTGTCTTCATTTGGGATAGACGAAAGGATTAATACGGATAATGCCGCTATGATTAATGTCCGTACCATCAAGCAGGCTATCTGGAAAAATGCAATGGAAAAAAGTGATGATATCCGCATTAAATATGCTTCCAAGTATGCACAAAGCTCTAACTATTGGAAGAATAGTATAGGCATGAATCAAGCGGTAAAAGAGTTGAAAGTGATAGAGAAAAAACAAGCTTTGGAGCGCCAGTTGCAAGAATGGATCCTCCGTCGGGAACCTGATAAGCGAAGCAAATATGCAAGGGTTCTGACTGAACTGGAGCTGAATTATCGTAATCGTAGAAATGCGGCGCGGGCTATGGCATATTTTGGAGAAACATTTGCCAATGGACCGGAGTTGATTACGGCAGCCTTGGCTGTACTGAATTTTGATTTTGAGGCAGAGGAGAGTGATTTGGAGCGTAATATGCGGCAATTGTTGGAGATTTATGCCAATATGGATATAAGTGTGGATAAACAAGTCTTTGTGGCTATGTTGAAAGAATATGCGGCTGAGGTAGGCAAGGAGTTCTTACCTGATGTTTATCCATTGATAGAGAAAGATTTTAAAGGTGATTACCAAGCTTATGTAGATGATTTGTATGCTCGTTCCTCTTTAAAGACACCGCATGGATTTGAACAGGTGGTGAAGGGAGATACCACTTATGTCTTGTTTGATGACCCTGCGGCTTCTTTTGCTATTGATATGTTGGTGAAATTTTATGAATTCAATCAGTCGGTGGAAGAAGCTAGTATGAATATTGAGAAAAATGAACGTTTGCTGAATGAAGCAATGCGTGAGATGGAGGCAGATAGGGTGTTTTATCCGGATGCTAATTCTACTATGCGTCTGAGTTTTGGCATGGTGGGTGGTTACTCACCGAAAGATGCTATTGAATATTCTTATTTTACGACGACAAAAGGTATTTTTGACAAGATAAGGCAGTATAAGGGAGATAGTGATTTCGATGTGCTTCCTTCTGTAGTCGAATGCTTGAGAAGGAAGGATTTCGGACGTTATGCTACCGGAGATGGTAATATGAATGTTTGCTTTATTTCGGATAATGATATTACGGGAGGGAATTCCGGTAGTGGAATGTTTAATGGAAAAGGGGAATTAATAGGTCTTGCTTTTGACGGGAATTGGGAAGCAATGAGTGGAGATATTGTTTTTGAACCTAATTTGCAGCGTTGTATCGGGGTGGATATCCGCTATGTTCTTTACATGATTGAAAAATATGGGAAAGCTTCCCGTTTGATCGATGAACTGAAATTGACAGACTAAAAGAAAAGTATGAAATGACAGGAAGCTTGGGTATGTTAAAGTTCCGATAGTTTGTCATATAATCTTTCATCCGGAAAGATGGCAAAAAAACTGTTAATATTAATTCGATGTAAACAAGGATATTCGGCAAATCTTTTTTTGAATAATACGATAAATCCAACTGATTCATTATGAGTTAGTTGGATTTATCGTATTATTTGCAGAATGTCCTTGAAATGACAGGTTGTTTCAATTCTGCCCACTCCGTTATTATTCAAGAGAAGTGGATGTTATTTGCATATTTCTACTATGCCCAATTCTCTTTCATGAAGTTGGCTTCCTCATTTCTTGGATTTCTTTTTCTTAGTGTTATCGCTGTTAAAGAATTGTTTCCAGTCGTCTTTCGTTTTGGGACCGCGTTCTTCAATGTAGCCACGTTCCGCACGGCTGGGTCTTCCTTCTTTTGAGGTCGTTTTTTTATTGGACCTGTCACCTTTTTTGCCGAATGAAGCATTCCTTGCTGCACTGCTTCTGCGTTCGCCATTGTCGTTTTTGCCATTATTGTCACCGGCAACTTCTACTACAATTTTCCGGCCGCCATTCAGATTAACCTTGTTCAATGCTTTAATCACGTCCTGTGCCTGATTTTCTGCTACTTCGAAGAAAGAGAAATTCTGCATCAGGTCTATTCGTCCGATGGTAGTACGTTGCTTCTTCATGTTGCGGTTAATCAGTTCTATGATTTGGTTGGCATAGAAACCGTCTGTCTTTCCTACATTCAGGAATAGACGGGTGTATCCTTTTTCTGCTTTACGCTCTGTCTTTTCACGAGCACTGCCATGATCTTTGCGTTCTTTGGAGCCACGTTCGCTGCGACGGTCATTTGTGCTGGGAATTTCTATTTCCGGAGCGTTACTATAGTATTCCAAGAAGCGGTTAAATTCCATTGACACCACGCGCTTTATCAGATCTTCCTTTGAAAGCCATTCCAGTTTACGATAGATTCCGGGTAGGAAGGATTCAATTTCTTCATCGTTTACTTTTACCTTTTCTATGTCATCTATCAATTTAATCAATTGCTGCTCGCAAATTTGTTTACCACTGGGCATCTCACCCATGATAAATTTTTTGTTGATGATTCGTTCTATCTCACGCATCTTGCCTTTTTCGCGCAGGTTGATGATGGCAATAGAAATACCTGTTTTTCCGGCACGTCCTGTACGACCACTACGATGAGTATAGCTTTCTATATCATCGGGCAAGCCATAATTAATGACATGAGTAAGGTCATTTACATCTAGGCCACGGGCTGCTACGTCGGTAGCAACTAAAAGCTGTAAATGGCGTTGGCGGAATTTTTGCATCACTAAGTCGCGCTGGGCTTGTGAGAGCTCACCGTGCAAAGAGTCTGCGTTATAACCGTCTTGTATTAATTTATCTGCAATTTCCTGAGTCTCTTTACGGGTACGACAGAAAATGATGCCATAAATCTGTGGATAATAATCCGCGATACGTTTCAATGCGGCATATTTGTCTTTAGCGTGTACTAAATAGGCTATGTGATTGACGTTTTTACTACCCTCATTTTTGGTACCGATAGTGATTTCTTTTGCGTCATGCAGATATTTTTTGGCGATGCGTGAGATTTCCGGACTCATGGTAGCCGAGAACATCAAGGTATTCCGGTCTTCAGGAACTTTTTCAAGGATAGCATTTATGCTATCAGTAAATCCCATATTCAGCATTTCATCGGCTTCGTCCATTACTACATCTGTAATTGTTTCTAGTTTGGCAACCTTTCTTTCTATTAGATCAATCAGTCGTCCGGGAGTAGCCACAATAATATGTACGCCTGTTTTCAACATGCGTATTTGGCTTTCGATGGATGAACCACCATATACGGGAAGGATTTTCAGCCCGTCAATGTACTTGGAGTAATCGTTCAGATCGCCTGCAATCTGCAAGCACAATTCGCGTGTGGGGCATAAAATTAGTGCTTGAGGTGCACGGTGTTTTACGTCAACTTTTTGGATAAGCGGCAGACCAAATGCGGCTGTTTTTCCAGTCCCTGTTTGTGCTAGGGCTACTACATCGTTGCCGTTTCCCAATAAATACGGTATTACTTCTTCTTGTACCGGCATGGGATTCTCATATCCCATTTCTTTAATCGCTTTTAGTATTTCCGGGGAAACGCCTAACTCTTCAAATGTCTTCATTTATTTTCAAATATCTAATTCGCTGCAAAGATACGGATAATCATGGGATTATATGGTGCTTATGCAATATTTGTTTTTATCAGTAGTGTATTTTTAGGGAATATTGGCTAAAGCGTGTCGGGAAGTGATAAGAAAATTTTAGGTATAAGGTGAAAATACTCTGCCGGTATGGCAATTGAAATGCTTTATCGGTCAGAGTATCCGGATTAAAGATATGAGAATTTTATGGTGTCAGAGTGTTTGTATATGTGGCTGTTTATATTATTCATCTTCTTCTCTATATTCTAAAATATCTCCGGGCTGGCAATCTAGTTCCCTGCAAATAGCCTCAAGGGTAGAGAAACGGATGGCTTTCGCTTTCCCGGTTTTCAATATGGAAAGGTTAGCAGGAGTCAGGTCTATCTTCTCGGCTAAATCTCCCAGCGAAATTTTTCGTTTCGCCATCATTACGTCTAAATTTACTATAATTGGCATAGATCAATTCATTTTGGGTTTATTCGGGTTCTCATCTACTGCGCGCCACCAAAGGGTGTGGCGTTGCGTCAGTTTATTAAAGGCATATAGACAGAAGCAAGTCCATCCAATGTTGATCGATATCCTCACTATTTTGTTGTCCAACAATGGATGTAACACAAGGAAATAGATGAATGAACTTACAAACAGAGTAGCTATCAGGCAAAGTATCAAATAAAAGATGCTTTTTCTTTTTGAGGGGAAAGTATTTTTTTCTTTCATGGCATTTTTCTTAAATGGTTAAATCCTGTTCTTCTTTCATTTTTGCCCCGATAGCAAATATCTCGGCAAAAAGAATGGGAATTATCACAGCTACCCAGTCGGGAGAATAACCGGCGTAGCTGATGATTTTGTAGCCCGGCAGGCTGATTTGCTCAACTGCTGCGTTTCCTACAATCCATTCGTCAACAGCTATGAGGATTTCCAAGCTTGCACTGGTGTATGCAAACCAACGGAGGCGCCGTACATTGGCAGATGTAAATACTTCGCGGCGTGAGATGGAAATGAGCAACCGGATCAATGAGCAGAAACCGATGAGAAAAAGGAATATTCCGGGTATGGCAAGTCCCATGACAAGGATGTGCCAGGCCGATGGCTTGGCATACGTTTCTATTTCAGTCACTGTGTAGGGGAGTGTCCAGTCCACGCGGTTGTTGCTCAGTGAATCGACAGTAGTTTCAGGTAACGGCTCTACATTCAGTTTGACTGAGGTTGCATGATGGGGTATAATGTGGCGTCCAGGCTCATATATTTCCATTGCACTGTTATGTCCATCTTCAAATCCTTTCTTGAAATCTCTCCAATTTTCATCCAATCCTCCAAAGAAGTTTGCAATGATGGCTATAATGGCTATGACACCTAATATTCTGAACTTGTTCATAGTCTGCTCTGTTTTTTTAAATGGTTAAATCTTGTTCTTCTTTCAGTTTGATGGCCTGGGCATATATTTCGGCAAAAATGGCCAGCAATAGGGCTGACAGGAACATGCTCCAAGGAATCTGTACGCTTTCTACCTGGTATCCGGATAATTGGATGCTGTGGGTAGCTATGTCATAATTGATATATTGTGCCAGTGTTTTGATGATACTTGCTACAATGATGGTTGTACTAATGAGGCGTACCCGGAAAACATTACTGGGATTGAACAGGTCTTTTTTACGGATAGAAAGTATCAGTCTGATGAAACAATAAAGAGCGCCCAAGGTGATCAGACTAAAGGGTATGGCTATTATTCCCATAACTAGTTGAATAAAGGCGTCTTTGGGTGTATTTTCCTGTTCTATTTTTATACTTGTTATGTGATACTTCAGGAAGTTCCCTTTTTCTATGACACTGGGGATTGAATCATTCAATTCATTTCCTTCTGTAGGAACAACGTTCACATAAAACAAGGGTTGCAGTTTGTTTCCTATGTCACCGCGTGAGGCATCACTGGCGCCTTCCATACCTCCCAGGAATGCGTTGTACATACATCCGGCAAAGGCTATCAGCAGCAGGAAACATAGGATATTTAATTTTGTTTTCATTGTTATATTTATGCTTGTGTGTTAGTGACTTCAGAGGGTGTTCCCGGCTGTGGCAAATGTTTGTTCAGATAGAAATACATGCCGACTAGGATGATTATGGAGGCTGCCAAAAGGATGTAAGTAGGTGTGGCGCCAATCATATCAACCGTTTTTTCATTCAACTCTTCTTGGGTTGATGTAGCCATGGCAATGGTAGCCAGGGAGTTATTTAGAAAATGCCCTATCATTCCCGGTATAATGCTTCCTGTGCGGTAATAAAGCCATCCGAATACCAATCCCAGACAGAAGGCGAAAGGTACTTGCGCCGGATTGACATGGATGAGACCGAAAATGAGTGCTGACAGGAGGATTGCCATACCGGGTCTTTTTCCGGTTTGCAGGAAATGCCCTTCAATGGCTCCACGGAACAGCAACTCTTCTACCAGAGGTGCCATGACGGCAATGGCGATGATGCCGAATACATTGCGGCTCATTCCTATGAATGTGTCTTCCACTAGGTTGGGCAGTTCTATGAATTCGCTGGCTACATTGCAGATGAACATGGCTGCTATAATGAAGGGAATACTCAATAAAATGGTTTTTGCAGGTACTTCAGTCCAGCTTGTCTTGTTGAATTGAACGTATTTAAAGTAGATCAGGTGCCAGATCATGGCTATTCCTGCCAGTACCATAACGAGTCCTGTCATAGAGGCTGTATTCTTACCTGCGGCATAAGCCAGATTATCATTTTCTGAAATTTCGTTCATCACTTTAATAATTCCCACCGGAAGTCCTACCAGGAAGGTGAAAGCTAACTGATAGGCGAAGTAATAAAGTACTAATTTAATTGCGCGTCCCATAATAGAATGTTTATTGGTTTAAAATGGATTTGAATTAAGGGGTAGGACGGACTTCCGCATCCGTCCTGAGGGTATCTGTTTCTTTAAGTAAGCATCCTTGGATTTCTCCTTGGTGCGATCAAAATCATGGTTGTTTTCATCTGGTTGTCTTTTAAATTTGGTTGATTTGTTTTTAGTTCATCAAGTGAGCAATGGCATGTTTGCATGGAACGTACCAATGGTTCATGAATAGGATAAGAAATGCTAAAATAAGGATAATTGCGCTTTTTTGTTGTGCTCTTTGGGCCAGTGGGGTGTTGACAGGAATCTTGGTCAGGACCAGTCTTCCCAAAGCTATTCCCAAAAGCATACCCAAGCCTAATCCTATTTGTGGATATAAAAATCCGACCATCATTCCTATGTACATTCCTATGGTTTGCCACAGGCTGGTCGCATTCTTATTTTGGGTTTGTGTTTCATTCAAAGTTTCCATTACTTTTTGTTTTGTGTGTCGGCCAACAAGTTTGCGTTGTTGCCTTCACGGTAAATACTTTCTTGTTTGTTATGGTTGAAAGTGCTCTCTTTGGCGTTCCATTCAGCGTAGTTGAGTTTGATTTCATAGACTCCGGGAGTTACGGTAAGCAGATAGGCCGGCTTCCACAGTTCCCGGTAAGCATCCCAGCGATAAGCTTTTTTCTCAATTACCTGACCATTTTCATCGTGTTTGTACTTATACTTCAGTTTGCGTGTCAATGTTTTGCCGTCTTCATTCAGTGTGTACACGGTTGTGTTTGTGTCATTCTGACCGTAGATGTACTTTGTGTTTCCTGTTTGTGCGTTTGCTGTTGTTGTACAACTCATCATTACTACTGCAATTGCTGCTAAAACTGATTTTAATACTGACTTTTTCATTTTTACTTCGTGTTTTAATGTTTGTGTTTATTCTTTCTTGTTTCTCGATATTCATTTATCGTTTATCGATATGCAAATGTATATCTTATTTTGATACTACAAAAGAAAAACGAAAAAAAATTATCGAAAAACGATAAAAATATATCTTTTTTCGTGCTTTGTAGGATGGAAGTGTATGAAGAAACAGATTTTATGCAAGAAGTGACTGGTATCGGTGAATTAATTCTTCCGATAGCGTTTGCGTTCACTGGCAGGGGCGATTTTGTCTGCCCGAATTACATAGAATGAACTGTTTTCGAGCAGGCAAAACTGACTGTAAACGAAGATGTGTAGAAAGAGTAGTTTGAAAGGGGGAAGGCTGTACAATGCTCCCTTGTATTTAGAGAAGAATTCTGGCCGTTTTTTCCCGGTCTTTATGCATTTGGGCAATGAGTGCATCTATAGTGTCATATTTTTCTTCAGGGCGAAGATACTTTACGAACTCAATGCGCATTTCTTTGTGGTAGATATTCTCCGAAAAATTGAGGATGTTCACTTCAATACTTAAATTGTTGCCGTTATTGATAGTAGGGCGGTGTCCTATGTTCAACATTCCTGCCCATTTTTTTCCTTCCACATATACATATACTGCATAAACTCCTTCCGAGGGAATTAACTTGTCGCTACAATCCACTTGCAGGTTAGCTGTAGGGAATCCTATTTTTCTGCCTACTTTGTAGCCATCTACCACTGTTCCATCCAGATAGTAGTTATACCCCAGGAATTTGGCAGCCTGACTTACTTCACCTTCTTTTAATAGTTGGCGGATGACTGAAGAGCTGATTTTGCCCTCTTTGTCTGTGTAAGCTCGCGCGCGTACTATATATATGTTCAGTTCCTCACCATAACGGCAATAATCTTCAAAATTTTCACTGCGGTTGTGACCGAAACGATGGTCGTAGCCTATAACTAATGTATGGATATTGAACTTGTTACGTAGCAACTGCATAAACTCTCGAGCCGAAAACAGTGAAAGTTCCTGTGTAAAAGGGAGAAGAAAGCAGTAATCTACTTGCATCGTTTCCAATAATTCGAGTTTCTCTGTTGGTGAAGAAAGTAATTGCGGACGATAAGCGGTTTGTATCACTTGTCTGGGATGTACAGGAAAAGTGATCAATGCAGAATATAACCCATTCTTGGTAGCGACCTCTTTTACTTGATTAATAAGAAAGCGGTGTCCGCGATGCACTCCATCGAAGAAGCCGATAGTGGCAACTGAAGGAGGCAATGTTTGATGGTTTATATCTGATATTATTTTCATTATTCAAAAAGTGAACTTAAATCTTCTCCAATATGGTAATGATAGGACTGTATGCCAAGCGATATTGCTGCCTGGCAATTGATTGCCGAGTCATCTATAAAAAACGTTTCTTCGGGCAAGATGTTTGCTTCTTTCATCATTTGCTCATAAATGTCTTTTTCCGGTTTGGCCTTGTGCATTTCAAAAGACAGAAAAATATCTTCAAAAAAGTCATTTACACGGAATCCCCGATAACAGAACATTTGCTCACAGGCATAATCCCAATGTATCCGGTTGGTATTACTAAGCAGGTAAACCATATAATGTTCGCGTAACTTTAGCAATAAGTCCAGTTTTTCACGAGGAATATCAAGTAGCATCAGGTTCCACATATCATCAATTTCATGGTCGGACAGGGATTCGCTGACCTCCTTACGAATGGCTTCCCGGAATTCTTCCGGGCTGATTTCACCCAATTCAAATTGGGAAAAGAAACCTTTTCCCCTGAACTGGCATGCCTGTTTCTCTATATCTCGAAATCCTGCTTTACGAAAAGCATTCAGGCAATTGTCAAAATCCAGATTTATTAATACTCCTCCTAAATCAAAAACGACATTTTTAATCTTACTGTCCATAACTCTTTATGTGCTTTATTCTCTTTCTTAGTCTTTTTTCTGTATTCGTTTTATCCAACGGTAGATTTCACCAATCCACAATACGAATGACGTTCCTGCGATAATATAAACCCAAGTCATGAAATTCATAGGTTCGGTACGGAACACTTTACCTCCGAACTCGACAATCAGAATTTGTCCGACTAAAATAATGATAGCCACACTTAGCATGCCTAATGCATGACGGGAATCCTTGAATACAGAATGGTTGGTCCCGAAAACACTGGCATTAAATAGATTCCAGAATTGCAGCATCACGAAGATCGTGAAGAATTGCGTCAAAGCTTGTCCTACTAAATCTGCTGGCATCTGTTTGATAATGACAATTAATGTCATCAGTATGGCAAGGAAGCAGAAGCCTACACCTAGTATATTTTTACGCATGGCTTTAGTGATGATGAAATCATCGGTCTTGCGTGGCTTTTCATTCATGACGTCTCCACTGGGGGGAATAGATGCTAAGGCCATGGCGGCAAAAGTGTCCATAATAAGATTTACCCAAAGCATTTGTGTTACGGTTAGTGGTAGTTCTGTACCAAAGAAAGCCCCTAATAAAACACTGGCTAATGCGACTACGTTGATAGTCAGCTGGAATACGATGAAACGCTGAATGTTTTTGTAAAGAGAGCGTCCCCACATTACTGCGGTAGCGATACTGTGGAACGAGTCATCCAATAGAGTTATGTCACTTGCTTCCTTGGCTACTGACGTACCGGTTCCCATAGAAAGACCTACTTGAGCGTGATTCAGTGCAGGAGCATCGTTTGTTCCATCTCCGGTTACTGCTACTACGGCTCCTTTTTGCTGTAACAGTTGAACCAGACGTTGCTTGTCCATAGGACGCGCACGACTCATTACTTTCAAGTCAAGTACGCGGTCCAGAGCTTCTTCATCGCTTAATGCAGCAAACTCTACCCCTGTTATGCGGTTCCGGTCTGTATCTTCAGGTTTCCATAGCCCTATTTGGCGGGCAATTTCGGTAGCTGTTCCCGGGGTGTCGCCTGTAACAATTTTCACACCGATACCTGCCGACTGACATTTCTGTACGGCTTCCGGTACATCCGGACGAATAGGGTCGCTGATAGCTACGATACCTAGGAAAATCATATTCCCTTCATTGACTAGTTCGGCACAATCGTTACCGGAGTCTTCGGGGATAAATTTATAAGCTAATCCTAAAGTACGCATTGCCTTGTTCTGATAGGCCAGCAGATCGGCATTGTAATGAGCCTGTTCCTCGGAAGAGAGGTTGCATTTTCTCATTACAATTTCGGGAGCTCCTTTTATATAGAGTACCTTTTTCTGCTGGATAGGTGAATCTACTAATGTAGCCATATACTTACGTTCTGTAGAGAAAGTAAGTTGATTGATAACTTTTGCATTTTCACGTAATTCCAAATAGTTCTTGCCCTGTTCATTCAGCCAAAGCAATAAGGCTATTTCAGTAGGATTACCTACTCCGGATGGTTTCTTGTTTTCTCCTGTTTCTTCAAGGAAAGCTGTGGAGTTGGCACTGATCCCTTCAGCTATTAAATCTGCTTTGGTGGCATCAAGTTTCGCTTCATGTACCTGCATCAGGTTTTGTGTCAATGTACCTGTTTTGTCGGTGCAGATCACAGTAATGGCCCCCATTGTTTCACAAGCATGCATTTTACGTACCAGATTATTGGTTTTCAGCATACGGCGCATATTTAGTGCAAGACTTAAGGTGACACTCATCGGTAAGCCTTCAGGAACGGCTACTACAATTAAAGTGACAGCCATCATGAAATATTTCAATACAATGCGGGCTATTGCCATCCACCCATGCCAGTCTGTTATTTCATTTACGCTGAGGTAGGAGTAAAGGTCTTTAGTCGTGAAAACGATAAAGGTAAGCGTGGCAATGGTAAAACCTATTTTTCCGATGAAACCCGCCAATTTTGTCAATTGGATATTCAATGGAGTCTCTTCTTCACTTTGTTCGGTGGCCTGACGTGCTACCTTACCTATTTCGGTGGAATCACCCACACGTTCTACCTTCATTATTCCATGTCCGTCAACCACTGTGGTGCCACGCATCACTTCATTGCTGGGATAAGTGGCTTCTTCATCAAATAGTTCTTCATGGATGGTTTTATTGACCATTAATTCTCCTGTCAAGTTGGATTCATTCACTTGCAGGGAAATAGCTTCCAGCAAGATTCCGTCGGCAGGAATCTCCTCACCGGTATTCAGAACTACGATATCACCTACTACAATCTCCTTACGGGGAATTTCCCGTACTTTCCCATTTCTGATTACTGTAACTGGTGTTTCTTCGCCTACAGCGTTCAGTAAGTCAAACTTCTTATTCGCATCGTATTCAAAGTAGAATCCGATACCGGTTGCCAGAAAAATAGCAAAGAAAATGCCGATTGTTTCCGCATACTCATTTTCAATAATGGCAATCACTAAGGAAAAGAATGCTGCGACTAAAAGAATACGTATAACCGGGTCGCGGAACTTTTCCAGATAAAGTTTCCACATGGAAGGACGTTTGGGAGGTGTCAAGAGGTTATTCCCATACTTCTCTCTACTGATAAGGACTTCTTTGTCCGAAAGCCCTGTTAGGGCTGTTTCCTGTTTTTTTTGTGCCATACGGCTTAGCAAAATTAATTAATGGTGCACAAAAATACAATTTATATCCTTACGAATAAGGGAATTAAATCTTTTTATCAAAATTTGGGCGATAAATCTTGCAAGTTTCAAGGGAATATACTACTTTTGCACCTGCTAACAGGAAATTGTGGCACGGACTTGTAGCTCAGTTGGTTAGAGCAACAGACTCATAATCTGGAGGTCCCTGGTTCAAGCCCAGGCTGGTCCACTTTAATAATCAAGCACTTACAGAGTTTCTGTAGGTGCTTTTTCTTTTACAGGTGACCTTCAGGTGACCTTTTTGAAGCGAAACTCTGCAAGAGTGACCTTTTGAAATTGCATGGGATTGCAGAGAATTTTTATAGATTTTTATTCTATGGTGAACTTGACACTGCGGAATGTGATGCACATTTTAGGCTGAAATAGGATTTCCCACTAAGCATATTTGTAAGTCGTTGAAAACATCTTTGGTATGGGAATGGCCAATCTGCAAGCTTTCCAGTCTGTCCGTTTTCATTCGTATATTCCATTTTGGTAGTCGCGCAAATATTGCGTAAAAGTCTTTCCAGTTTCACGTTTAAAGAAACGCATCAGATGACTCGGGTCGGAGAAATGAAACTCTTCGGCCAGCTGGTTCACGTTTCGGTTAGCAAACAGTAACTCATTCTTCAATTCTTCCAACAGACGCTGCTTGAGCAGATGATTGGCAGATACACCGAATTGACTCATCACGGAACTGTTTAACGTAATACGGCTCACACGGAGCATATCCGCATATTCCTGCACCCGCTGTTTCGTACGGATATTCTTTTCCAGCAAGTCCTTAAACTGGAATGCGTAATTGTTTTTAGGTACATCAATCGGTAAATGATAAGTGGCGGCATACGCCCGGTTGATAATAACCAATAAGTAGTAAAGCACAGATACAATGAGATTATAAGTATCGGCAACAGGATGCAGAAGCTCCTGCTTTATGATTCCTAAAAGACGAATATACTCCGCCATGCTTTCCGGCGAAGTAAACAGATAGGGAGGCGTGTCGGTCTGATAATAATACAGCAAGCGATACACAAAAAACTTGTCCGCTAAGAATGTGCGCATAAAATCCTCGCGGAATATAAGAAAAGAGTAATCTAGTTCTGCTTCATCCACGTGCCATTCCTGCTGCTGATGCGGCGAGAGGAGTAATACCATATTGGCATGCAATTCAAATTTGCGGAAATTCAGCAGCAGATACCCATTGGCCTTACGAAAAAAATAGAAGCTAAAAAAATCTGTTTTAAACACCGGGTTTTCCGTCAGGACACCACATACATCGCTACTGTAGCCTGAGTTGATATAAAAGTCCACACCACAGCGTGTCTTGCTAAATGGAACGCTGACCAGACGTTCAGGATTGACGATTTTATCCATAGATTTCGTTTTTTGGGGCAAATATACTATTTTTTATTTATCAAAATGGCATATATTCCTGTTTTTAAGGCATAATGCATCCGATTTTTTTTACCGAACTTTGCGGCTATAATCAATACAATAAATTATGATGGAAGAAAAAGTAACAATTCGATTGATCCGTAATGCAACATTGCGAATCCATTATGCTGGAAAAGAGATACTTGTTGACCCCATGCTTGCCGGAAAAGGCACTTTACAGTCGGCTCTAGGTGTGTATAAGACCCCAAGAGTACACCTCACGATGCCGATGAATGAAATTGCGGACGGTCTGGATATGGTATTGTTGACACACAACCATATTGACCATTACGACCCGACAGTGAAACAGCATTTAGCGAAGAACATCCTGTTCCTGACACAACCGCAAGATAAAGAGAGTATTACACAGGATGGTTTTACAAATGTAGAAAGCATTGAAAAAGATAAAGCTATTGGAAATTTAACCATTCATCGCATCCAAGGACACCATGGCTTCGGAAAGATTGGAGAAATGATGGGGCCGGTATCAGGCTATGTACTTACTGCACACAGTTTCCCTACTATTTATATAATGAGTGACTGTAAATGGGAAGACTGTATCCGTCAGGCCATTGAACAATTTTCTCCAGATTACATCATAGTGAACAGTGGAGGTGCAATTTTTCCTGAATTTTCTCAAACAGAAGGTTCTATCATTCCAGATGAGCAAGAAGTTATGACAATGCTCGATGAACTTCCCGCCCACATCAAACTAATAGCAGTCCACATGGAAGCTACCGATCATGGGCAGACTACACGCGCAATTCTGCGTAACGAAGCCATGCATCACAAAATAGAAATGAGTCGCCTGATTATTCCAGAAGATGGAGAAACAATAATATTATGAGCGACTTCTCTGATTGGGAAACAGCCTGAAAAGAGGGTTACGAATGGATTGTTATAGGAACGGAAACAGGCAAAAGGAAAGGGAAAGTAGATGCCAATCCTGAATGAGTACGTCATATTGTAGAACAGGCGAAAAGAAATCACATTTTGGTATTTATGAAAGAAAACCTTTTGCCTATAATGGGAGAATACCGAATGATTCAAGAACTACCAAAACAATTTATAGAAAGAATATGGAAAAGGAAATAATCAGAGAAATAGATGTACAGAATGTCATGACTAAATCCTCATTACCAGTAGGGGGCTTCTCTGTCAATCCTTATGTAGGTTGTCCTCATGCTTGTAAGTACTGCTATGCTTCATTCATGAAACGTTTTACAGGGCATACAGAGCCTTGGGGTACGTTTCTGGACGTAAAGCACTGGAAACCTATTGATAATCCGCATAAATATGATGGACAACGGATTGTTATCGGTTCAGTAACAGACGGATACCATCCGTATGAAGAAGATTTTTGCAGAACCCGTAAACTGCTGGAAGAGTTAAAAGGCACTAATGCTGAAATCATGATTTGTACTAAGTCAGATTTGGTTTTGCGTGATATTGATTTACTTAAAGGCTTTCAGAAAGTGACAGTATCTTGGTCAGTTAACACACTCGATGAACAATTCAGATGTGATATGGATCGTGCCGTAAGCATTGAGCGAAGACTTAAAGCCATGAAACAGATTTATAATGCAGGCATACGCACCGTGTGTTTTATTTCACCGATTTTTCCAGGAATTACAGATGTGAAAGCTATCGTTAATAGGGTAAAAGATTATGCAGATTTGATATGGCTGGAAAATCTGAATCTTCGTGGACAATTTAAGAGAGACATCATGGGGTATATACGGGAAAAGCATCCGGAGCTTGTAGCCTTGTATGATGATATCTACAACAAAAAACGAAAAGATTACTGGCAGGTCTTGGAACAGGAAGTAGCTGCGTTTGCTCAAGCGGAAGGTTATCCTTATCGTATAAACGATTTACC
>OGDZ01000029.1_pt1 | contig 31366 bp, 24 predicted proteins | sample 1570561 | NCBI WGS metagenome assembly OGDZ01 (sample SAMEA2582166, study PRJEB24529) | metagenome | biome: Human gut stool | place: China | collected 2011
AGGTTCTGAATATTAAAAAATGCTTCTCACCGTTGCTCTCGACGATGAAAAGCACTTTGTTCAATGCTTATCATATCATATTCTGCACCCCCGCGCAAGTGTTACTGCTCACACGAAGGTACAGAACCGGTAAAATCAACGTGATTTATCGCAGGATCAGGGCGCTGCCGTCGTAATCCACCGTCAAAGTGGCACCCTCGGCGTAGTCGCCCCGGATGATGGCCTTGGCGATGAGGGTCTCGACCCGGCTCTGGATGAACCGCTTGATGGGCCGTGCACCATAGACGCTGTCGTAGGCAGAGTCGATGATGAAGTCCTTGGCGGCGGTGGTCACATCCAGTTTCAGATGCTTGCCCTCGTCCATGCGGCGGCGCAGGTCGTCGAGCTGCAGGTCCACGATGCTGCGCATCTCATCCTTGGTCAGGCTCTTGTAGTAGACGATCTCGTCCAGACGGTTCAGGAACTCCGGGCGGAACTTCGACTTGAGCAGCGCGTCGATCTGCTGGCGGGCCTCCGGGCTCAGCTCGTTGGAACCGCTGGCGCGGGCACGCTCCAGATCGTTCAGGATGATGTCGCTGCCCAGGTTGGACGTCAGGATGATGACGGTGTTCTTGAAGTCCACGGTGCGGCCCTGGCTGTCGGTGATGCGGCCATCGTCCAGCACCTGAAGCAGGATGTTGAAGACGTCCGGATGGGCCTTTTCCACCTCATCGAACAGCACGACGCTGTAGGGTTTGCGGCGGACGGCCTCGGTCAGCTGGCCGCCCTCTTCATAACCGACGTATCCCGGAGGCGCGCCGATCAGGCGGCTGACGCTGAACTTCTCCATATACTCCGTCATGTCGATACGGACCATATTCCGCTCATCGTCGAACAATGCCTGTGCCAGCGCCTTGGCCAGCTCGGTCTTGCCGACGCCGGTGGGGCCGAGGAAGAGGAAGCTGCCGATGGGGCGGTTCGGGTTGGCGATGCCGGCGCGGCTGCGCAGGATGGCTTCGCTGACCTTGGTGACGGCCTCATCCTGGCCGATGACCCGCTTATGGAGCACATCGTCCAGATGCAGCAGCTTCTCGCGCTCGCCTTCCACCAGCTTCTCGACCGGGATGCCGGTCCAGCGGGCTACGATGCGGGCGATCTCCTCGTCGGTCACGCGGTCGCGCAGGAGGCTGTCTTCCTTCTTCTCGTTGGCCAGCTTCTCTTCGGCTTCCAGCTGTTTCTGCAATTCGGGCAGTCTGCCGTACTTGAGCTCCGCAGCCTTGTTCAGGTCATATTCGCGCTGCGCCTTCTCAATGGCGGCATTGGTCTGCTCGATCTGCTCACGCAGGGTCTGCACCTTGCCGATGGCATTTTTCTCGTTCTCCCACTTTGCCTTCATGCTGCGGAATTTATCCTGCAATTCGGCCAGTTCTTTTTCCAGGTCGCGCAGACGGCTCTGGCTGAGCGCATCGGTCTCCTTTTTCAGGCTGACCTGCTCGATCTGCAGCTGGGTGATGCGGTGGGCCAGATCATCCATCTCGCTGGGCATACTGTCCATCTCGGTCTTGATCATGGCGCAGGCTTCATCCACCAGGTCGATGGCCTTATCCGGCAGGAACCGATCGGTGATATAGCGGTCGGACAGGGTGGCGGCGGCGATCAGGGCGTTGTCGCTGATCTTGACGCCGTGGAAGACTTCGTACCGCTCCTTCAGGCCGCGCAGGATGGAGATGGTGTCCTCAACGGTCGGTTCGTCCACCTGCACCGGCTGGAACCGGCGTTCCAGTGCGGGGTCCTTCTCGATATACTGGCGGTACTCGTCCAGCGTCGTCGCACCGATGCAGTGCAGCTCGCCGCGGGCCAGCATGGGTTTGAGCAGGTTGCCCGCATCCATGGCACCGTCGGTCTTGCCTGCACCGACGATGGTGTGCAGCTCATCAATGAAGAGGATGATCTTGCCCTCGCTCTTCTTCACCTCGTTCAGAACGCTCTTCAGGCGCTCCTCGAACTCGCCGCGGTACTTTGCACCGGCCACCAGAGCGCCCATGTCCAGGCTGAACACGGTGCGGTCTTTCAGGTTTTCGGGCACATCGCCGCGCACGATCCGTTCGGCCAGACCCTCAGCGATGGCCGTCTTGCCGACGCCCGGCTCACCGATCAGGCAGGGGTTGTTCTTCGTCTTACGGGACAGGATGCGGATGACGTTGCGGATCTCCTGATCCCGCCCGATGACGGGGTCCAGCTTCTGCTTGCGGGCCAGGTCTACCAGATCCTGACCGTATTTTTGCAGGGCGTTGTAGGTGTCCTCCGGGTTGTCATTGGTCACGCGCTGATTGCCGCGCACGGCCGTCAGCTGCTGTAAGAAGGCATCCTTCCGGATGTTGAACGCGCGGAATAGGTCTGCGGTGTTCTGGGTCTGCTCGTCCAGCAGGCCGAGGAACACATGCTCGACACTGACGTATTCGTCCTTCATCGCCTTAGCCTCGCGGGCAGCGGCGCTCAGGACCTTATCGGTGGCCTGCGAGATATAGACCTTGTCAGGGTCACGGCCGGAGCCGGACACACGGGGCAGTGCCGAGAGCTTTTCGGCCACTGCGGCGGCAAAGCTGCCGGGGTCTACGTTCAGCTTCTGGAGCAGCTGCGGGATGAGCCCCTGCTCCTGCGATGCCAGTGCGTGCAGCAGGTGTTCCGGCTCCAGCGCGTTGTGCTGGTACTCCACAGCCAGCTGCTGAGCAGCCTGCAGCGCTTCCAGCGTCTTCTGGGTATATTGATTGGTATTCATAGAATCGACCTCCATTCGTACCGGATGTTGATTTAGCAGTTGTTCATTCGATATGCTATTTTGTTTTTAGCACTCTATCTGTTCGACTGCTAAAATTATATTCCAAACCCCCTGTGATGTCAAGAGCGCAGGCCCCTGCTCCACGGAAATTCACAAAAAGTTTGCAAATGAAAAGTGCCCTGCCGAAAAAGCAGGGCACCGTTTCCATATGCGATCGAATGTCAGCGATCAGAGCTTTTTGCCCGTCAGCATCTCATAGGCTTCGAGGTATTTCTCGATGGTCTTGTCGATGACGTCCTGGGGCAGGTCGTAGTTACTGTCCGGGTTGGCCTTGAGCCAGTTGCGAACGAACTGCTTGTCAAAAGAGGGCTGGCCGTGGCCTGCCTCATAGCCTTCCAGCGGCCAGAAGCGGGAGGAATCGGGGGTCAGCATCTCGTCGCCCAGAACGACATTGCCGTTCTCGTCCAGACCGAACTCAAACTTGGTGTCGGCGATGATGATGCCGCGGCTCAGGGCGTATTCTGCGCACTTCTTGTACAGCGCGATGGTATAGTCCCGCAGCTTGGTGGCGTACTCTTCACCGTGGCCGGGGAACTGCTTTTCCAGCACGGTGATGCTCTGCTCGTAGGAGATGTTCTCGTCGTGGTCGCCGATCTCCGCCTTGGTGGAGGGGGTGTAGATGGGCTCCGGCAGCTTCTCAGACTCCTGCAGGCCCTCCGGCAGCTGGATGCCGCAGACCTTGCCGGTCTTCTGGTAGCTGGCCCAGCCGCTGCCGGTGATGTAGCCGCGCACGATGCACTCGATGGGCAGCATGGTCAGCTTGCGGCACTTCATGCACTTGCCCTCGAACTGGGGCTGCTGGAAGAACTCCGGCATATCCTTCGTGTCCACGCTCAGCATGTGGTTGGGCAGCACATCGCGGGTGTAGTCGAACCAGAACTTGCTCATCTGGGTCAGCACCTTGCCCTTGTTGGTCACTTTATTTTTCAGGATCACGTCGAATGCGGAAATGCGATCCGTTGCGACCATGATCAGGCTGTCGCCGTTGTCATAGATCTCGCGGACCTTTCCTTCTTTGATAGGCTGGAACTCCTTCATCGCAAAACACTCCATTTTCCTTATTTCGATGTTCTACTGTTTCCTTCCTACAACCTCTCAGTCAATGCTACGCATTGCCAGCTCCCCTTGTAGGGGAGCCCTTGGCAGTCCTTGCAGAGTTTCTGGTTTCGCCAGAGTCTCCCCGACCAGGAAAGACTCCCCCGGCCGGGGGAGGTGGCACGATAGTGCCAGAAGGGGCGCGGATGTCGCGTAAGCGACAGAGAGGTTGTACAAAGGAGCCATTCCCCTGTGCGAACAGGCCGAACGGCTTTTTCTTACGTATTCAGTCTATCATATTTTCTGTCCGTTGGGAAGAAACAGAATGGAAGGAAAATCTCCCGGTTTTTCAGATTTTCTCGTGAAAACTGCAAAAAATCACGCTTGATTTTCGTCAAAATGACGGAAATAGTCATACTTTCGTCCTTGAATGCCCTCCCGGAACATGATAAAATGAAGGCAGCAGAATTTTTGTTCAGGAGGTATTTTTTCATGGGCAGATTTCCGAAAGACTTTTTATGGGGCGGTGCCACCGCCGCCAACCAGTGCGAGGGTGCCTACAACGAAGGCGGGCGCGGGCTGGCCAATGTGGATGTCGTTCCCTTTGGCGAGGACCGCTTCCCGGTGATGTTCGGCAAGCTGAAGATGCTGGCATGCGATGACCAGCACTACTACCCCTCGCACGAAGCCATCGACATGTACCACCACTTCAAGGAGGACATCGCCCTCTTCGCCGAGATGGGCTTCCGGTGCTACCGCCTGTCCATCGCGTGGACCCGCATCCTGCCCCACGGCGACGATGCCGAGCCCAACGAAGAGGGGCTGGCCTTCTACGATGCGCTGTTCGATGAGTGCCGCAAGTACGGCATCGAACCGCTGGTCACCATCTGCCACTTCGATGCGCCCATCGCGCTCATTCAGAAGTATGGCGGCTGGAAAGACCGCCGGATGGTGGATGCCTACGTCCACTACTGCGACATCATCTTCCGCCGCTATAAAGATAAGGTAAAATACTGGCTGACCTTCAACGAGATCAACATGCTGCTGCACATGCCCTTCATGGGGGCCGGCCTGCTGTTTGAACCCGGCGAGAACGTCGAACAGGCCAAGTATCAGGCCGCTCATCACGAGCTGGTGGCCAGCGCCAAGGCCGTCCAACTGGCGCACGAGATCATGCCCGGCTGCATGGTGGGCTGTATGCTGGCCGCAGGCGAGTTCTACCCCCGCACCTGCGCCCCGGCGGATGTGCAGGCCGCTGCCGAAGCCGACCGCAACAATTACTTCTTCATCGACGTCCAGTCCCGCGGTGCCTACCCGGTCTGGGCAAAAAAGCGGATGGAGCGGGCTGGCATCCAGCTGCGCACCGAGCCGGACGATGACCAGACCCTGCGCGAGGGCACCGTGGACTTCATCTCCTTCAGCTACTATTCCAGCCGCTGCATCACGGTGGACCCGGAGCTGTTGGAGCAGGCCGACGGCAACGCCCTCGGCGCGGCGACCCGAAACCCCTACCTCAAGGCCAGTGCGTGGGGCTGGCCCATCGACCCGGTGGGCCTGCGCATCACCATGAACACCCTCTACGACCGCTACCAGAAGCCGCTGTTCATCGTGGAGAACGGTCTGGGCGCGGTGGACACGGTGGAACCGGACGGTTCCATCCACGACAGCTACCGCATCGACTATCTGCGCGCCCACATCGAGCAGATGGAAAAGGCCATCAACGAGGACGGCCTGCCCCTGCTGGGCTACACCACCTGGGGCCCCATCGACCTTGTCTCCGCCTCCACCGGTGAGATGAAGAAGCGCTACGGCTTCATTTATGTAGACAAGGACAACGCCGGAAACGGCACCCTGACCCGCAGCCGGAAGGACAGCTTCTACTGGTATAAAAAGGTCATTGCGACCGATGGTGAAGACCTTGCCTGAGATCATTGCACACCGCGGAGCAACCTATCTTGCCCCCGAAAACACCCTGTCCGCCTTCCGCAACGCCATCGACCTCGGTGCCGACGGCGTTGAGATGGACGTCCAGCAGACCCGCGACCATGGCCTCATCATCCACCACGACTACCTCATCGACATCGGCACCGAGCTCTCCGCCAAGATCTACGACCTGACCGTCGGTGAGCTGCGCTCCATCGACCTGACCAAATGGAACGGCGTCAGCCTCACCACCGAGAAGCTGGCTACTCTGGACGAAGCGCTGGCCTGCTGCAAAGAAATGGAGGGCTGCACCGTCCAGCTGGAACTGAAGGCCCCCATCCTCCCCGACCCGGACTTCGTGCCCCATGTCGTGGACTGCATCCGCGCTTCCGGCATCGCAGACCGGCTGCTCCTCGTCTCGTTCCGCCACGACCTGCTTCAGCAGGCCAAGGCGCTGATGCCGGAACTGCGCATCGGCGTCCTGACCCTGGGCGACCTGCTCAGCATGATGCTCCCGCCGCCGGTGATCTGGCAGGACCTGGGCCTTGTCAACAGCCTGGACGAGCCGCTGGACGAGGAGAACTGCCCCGCCCTGAAAAAACAGGTGGGCATGGTCTCCAGTGTGATTTCGGACAAGCTGACCCTTATCGCGGCTCTTTACCCGCAGATGTCGGTCCGGCAGATCCTCGCCACCCTGTCCGCACAGGCAGACCCCGCCGCCTATGTCCGGACGCTGGGTTTCCCGGTGGAGCTGGTCAGCTGCGAGTACCACACCGCCTTCGCCAACCCGGAGGTGGTCAACCAGCTCCACGACGCCGGCTGCAAGGCCGCGTTCTGGACCGTCAACACCGAGGATGTCGTCCGCTCTCTGGTGCCTCTCGGCCCGGACTGCTTTGTCACCGACCGCCCCGACGTCATCCGCGAATGGATCGAAAAAGCACAGGCTGAAACGTAACGGAACCCCTCTCCGCTCTTGCCTTGCCATGCAGCTCCCCCTTTGGAAGCGCTGGCGCACGGCGAGACGGAGAGGGGTTTATTTTTTTATAAACGCTCTTGACATTCCGGGATGCGAGGGTTAGAATGGTATCGTATCAAACAGTTTTATTCAAAACAATCATCAATCCAACAATTCAAAGGATGGACCATCATGTGTGACGAAATCAACTCCAGCTGCCCGCCGGTGACGCCCCCCTGGGAGCCGCCGCAGGTCATCCCGGCGCAGATGCGCCGGGTCAACAACCTGATCTTCCGCAAGATCAACCAGTTCCACCGCGAAAATGAGGTCGAGGACGTGACCCCGATGCACGAGTGGATCCTGAGCTACCTGTTCTGGCACAGGGACGAACCCATCTACCAGCGGGACATTGAGCGGGAGTTCTCCATCACCCGCTCCACTGTGACCAACATTTTGCAGCTCATGGAGCGCAAAGGCTACATCGAGCGCCAGAGCGTGCCGCAGGACGCCCGGCTCAAGCGCCTGGTACTGACCGAAAAGGGGGCCTGCATCCGCGAAAAGACCATGCAGGCCCTGCACCAGACCGACGAATTTGTGGAGAGCCTGCTCACCCCGGAGGAGAACGCCGAGCTGCTCCGCCTGCTGAACAAGCTGCGCAAGGGCCTGCAGTGACCCCGCGAATCGTACGATTTTTGAGAGTTTCATGACTTTTTTCGGAACTTTGCAAAAACGCATTGACAATTAAATTGTTTTGTATAGAATTGTTCTTTGTCAAACAAAAAAAGCAAAAAACAGGAGGATTACCAGATGATCAAAAAATTAGTGTCACATCTGGGCGAGTACAAACGCGCCGCGATCCTGACACCGATCATTTCCGCATTGGAAGCGGTCATGGACGTTCTGCTGCCCACCATCATGGCCTTTATCATCGACCAGGGCATTGAAAAGGGCGACATGAACGCCGTCATCAAATACGGTCTGCTCACCTTCCTGGTGGCCGCCATTGCGCTGCTGCTGGGTGTGCTGGCCGGCAAATTTGCCGCCGAGGCTTCCACCGGCCTTGCCGGCAACCTGCGCGACGCGATGTATGAGAACATCCAGCATTTTTCCTTCTCCAACATCGACAAATACTCCACGGCCGGTCTGGTCACCCGCATGACCACCGACGTGACCAACGTGCAGAACGCCTTCCAGATGATCGAGCGCATGTGCGTGCGCGCCCCGGTGCATCTGGTCTTCGCGCTTCTCATGGCTTCCGCCATCAGCGGCACCCTGTCGCTGGTGTTCGTGGTGGCCATCGTCTTCCTGGTGGCGGTGCTGGCCTCCATCATGATCCCCACCTTCAAGATCTTTGACCGCGTGTTCAAGAACTACGACAACCTGAACGCCTCGGTGCAGGAGAATATCTCCGCCATCCGCGTGGTCAAGAGCTTCGTCCGCGAGCACTTCGAGAATGAGAAATACACCACCGCCTGCGAGAGCCTGTACAAGCAGTTCGTCAGCGCCGAGAGCCGCCTGAGCTTCAACAACCCCGCCATGCTGATCTCCGTCTACGGCTGCAACATCGCCCTGAGCTGGTTTGGTGCCCACTACGTGCTGAACGGTGCTATCACCACCGGCCAGCTGAACGCCCTGTTCGGCTACATCATGAACATCCTGATGGCCCTGATGATGCTGAGCATGGCCTTCGTCATGATCTCCATGTCCGCTTCCTCTGCCCGCCGCATCGTGGAAGTGCTGGACGAGACCACCGACCTGCCCGCCCCCAAGGCTCCGGTGGACACCGTGGCCGACGGCAGCATTGCCTTCGACCATGTCACCTTCAAGTACAAGCATGGTTCCGGCCAGCCTGTCCTGAACGACATCACCTTCACCATCCGGCCCGGCGAGACGCTGGGCATCATCGGCGGCACCGGCAGCGCAAAGTCCAGCCTGGTGCAGCTCATCCCCCGCCTGTACGACCCGGAGACCGGCTCGGTCAAGGTCGGCGGCGTGGATGTCCGCGATTACGATCTCGACGTGCTCCGCCGCGAGGTCTCGATGGTGCTGCAAAAGAACGTCCTGTTCTCCGGCACCATCCTCGACAACCTGCGCTGGGGCGATGAGAACGCCAGCGAGGAAGAGTGCATCCGGGTGGCCAAGCTGGCCTGCGCCGATGAATTCATCGAGCGCTTCCCCGACAAGTACAATACCTGGATCGAGCAGGGCGGCTCGAACGTTTCCGGCGGCCAGAAGCAGCGCCTGACCATCGCCCGCGCCCTGCTGCGCAAGCCCAAGGTGCTGATCCTGGACGACTCCACCAGCGCCGTGGATACCGCCACCGACGCCAAGATCCGCAAGGCGTTCCGGGAAGAGATCCCCGGCACCACCAAGATCATCATCGCACAGCGCATCTCCTCCGTGCAGGATGCCGACCGCATCCTGGTGCTGGACAACGGCCAGATCAACGGCCTGGGCACCCACGAGGAGCTGCTGAAGACCAATACCATCTATCAGGAAGTCTACAACAGCCAGACCCAGAGCAGCGGCGACTTCGACAAACAGGGAGGTGAGCAGTAATGGCACAGGTGAAAGAAGTTCGCGGCCCCGGCCCGCGCGGCGCAGGCCAGCCCCGGCCCAAGGTCGAAAATCCGGGTCTGCTGCTCAAGCGGATCATGGACGAAGTGTTCCAGCACTATCTGCCCCACTGCATCTTCGTTCTGGTGTGCATCGTGGTCAGCGCGCTGGCCAATGTGCAGGCCAGCCTCTTCCTCAAGACCCTCATTGATGATTACATCGTGCCCATGACCCAGCAGGCCACCCCCGATTTCGGCCCGCTGGCCGCAGCACTGGGCCGCATCGGCTGCGTTTACGCCGTCGGCGTTCTGGCCGCGTGGCTCAATTCCCGCATCATGGTCAACGTGACCCAGGGCACCCTGCGCAACCTGCGCACCAAGCTCTTCACCCACATGGAGAGCCTGCCCATCCGGTATTTTGACCAGCACCCCCACGGCGACATCATGTCCGTGTACACCAACGACGTCGATACCCTGCGCCAGATGCTCAGCCAGAGCATCCCGCAGCTGACGTCCAGCGCCATTACCATCGTTTCCGTCCTCACCAGCATGGTGCTGATGAGCTGGCAGCTCACGATCGTGACCCTGTGCATGGTGGCTCTGATGCTCTTCTGCACCAAGAAGATCACCTCCATGAGCGGCAAGTACTTCATCGCCCAGCAGAAAGACCTGGGCAAGGTGAACGGCTACATTGAAGAGATGATGGAGGGCCAGAAGGTCGTCAAGGTCTTCACCCACGAGCAGAAGACGCTGGACGGCTTCCGTGCGCTGAACGACAAGCTGAAGGACAGTGCCAAGCAGGCCAACGGCTACGCCAACATCATCATGCCCGTTACGGCGCAGCTGGGCAACATCAGCTACGCGGTCTGCGCTCTGGTGGGCGCTGCCATGGCCGTCGGCAATGTCGGCGGCATGACGCTGGGCACCGTCATGGCCTTCCTCTCCCTGAACAAGAGCTTCAACATGCCCATCAGCCAGGTGTCCATGCAGGCCAACAGCATCATCATGGCTCTGGCCGGTGCCGAGCGCATCTTCAAGATGATGGACGAGACCAGCGAGACCGATGAGGGCTACGTCACCCTCGTCAACGCCAAATACGATGCGAACGACCAGCTGGTCGAGACCACCGACCGCACCGGCCTCTGGGCCTGGAAGCACCCCCACCACGATGGCACCACCACCTACCACAAGCTGGAAGGCGACATCACCTTTACGGACGTTGATTTCGGCTATGTGCCGGGCAAGACCGTCCTGCACGACATCAACCTCTATGGCCGCCCCGGCCAGAAGATCGCTTTCGTCGGCTCCACCGGTGCCGGCAAGACGACCATCACCAACCTCATCAACCGCTTCTACGACATCTCGGATGGCAAGATCCGCTACGACGGCATCAACATCTCCAAGATCAAAAAGGACGACCTCCGCCGCTCTCTCGGCATCGTGCTGCAGGACACCCATCTGTTCACCGGCACGGTCATGGAGAACATCCGCTACGGCCGTCTGGAAGCCAGCGATGAAGAGTGCGTCGCCGCTGCCCGTCTGGCCAACGCCGACGGCTTCATCAAGCGCCTGCCCGATGGCTACAACACCATGCTGACCAACGACGGTGCCAACCTCTCGCAGGGCCAGCGCCAGCTGCTGGCCATCGCCCGCGCGGCGGTCGCAGACCCGCCGGTGCTGATCCTGGATGAGGCCACCTCCTCCATCGACACCCGCACCGAGGCACTGGTCCAGCGCGGCATGGACGGCCTGATGTATGGCCGCACCTCCTTCGTCATCGCTCACCGCCTGTCCACCGTCCGCAATGCAGACTGCATCGTGGTTCTGGAGCAGGGCCGCATCATCGAGCGCGGCAGCCATGACGAGCTGATCGCCAAAAAGGGCAAGTATTACCAGCTCTACACCGGCAACCTGGCCGAGAACTGAGCATAAAAATACGGAGCATCGCTGCGGCGATGCTCCGTATTTTTTTATGTCTGCTTATTCCAGCCCGATCTGCTGGGCGTATTCTTCCAGCAGTTCCCGCTCCAGGAATGGGGTCTTGACGCCCATCCGGTCGCGGTAGGTCTCGTGGCCCTTGCCGATGACAGCGATCAGGTCGCCCTCCTGGGCGTGGTCTACGGCGTAATGCAGTGCATCCAGCCGGTCGGGGATCTCCACGAATTTTGCGTCCGGGTTGCCCTTGTTCATACCCACCCGGATATCGGCGAGGATGTCCTCGACCTTCTCAAAACGGTTGTTGTCCTCGGTGAGGATGGAGAAATCGGCCATTTTGGCGCAGGTCTCACCCATGCCGTAGCGGCGCAGCTTGGAGCGGTTGCCGCCGCAGCCGAACACCACCACCAGCCGATGCGGCTTGTAGGCCCGCAGGGTAGTGAGCAGGCTCTCGGTGGAGACCTCGTTGTGGGCGTAATCCAGCAGGATGGTGAACTTTTTGCTGATGGGCACCAGCTCCACGCGGCCCTTGACGACGCACTTGCCCAGACCCTCGTGGATGGCGGCATCGGGCAGGCCCAGCACCTTGCCCACGGCCAGCGCGGCCAGCGCGTTGTATACGCTGAACTCACCGGGCATATTCACCCGGACGTCCATGTCGTCCTTGCCGGAGACGTGGAAGGCCACCCCCAGAAAATCGTGGGTGCGCAGCAGCTCGCAGCCCTCGGCACGGTAGTCGGCCTTCTCGCTGCGGCCATAGGTCACCAGCTTGCAGGTGTGGCCTTCCAGCAGGGCCTCGGTGTTCTCGTCGTCGATGTTCACGACGCCGACGTCGCACCGCTTGAACAGCTGGCCCTTCCAGCTGCGGTACTCCTCAAAGGTCTTGTGCTCGCCGGGGCCGATGTGGTCCGGCGAAAGGTTGGTGAAGACGCCGACGTCGTAGTGGATGCCCGCCACGCGGTCCATCATCAGGCCCTGGCTGGACACTTCCATCAGCGCCACATCACAGCCTGCATCCACGAACTGGCGGAAGGTTTTCTGCAGCTCGTAGCTTTCGGGGGTGGTGTTTGCGGTCTCCTGATGGCGGCCCATGAAATAGATGCCGTTGGTGCCGATCATGCCCACCTTTTTGCCGGCGGCTTCCAGCACGCTCTTGATCATGTGGGTGGTGGTGGTCTTGCCCTTGGTGCCGGTGACGCCGATCACGGTCATCTGCCGGGCCGGGTTGCCGAAGAGATTGCAGCTCATCAGCGCCATGGCATAGCGGCTGTTCTCCACCTTCACAACGGTCACGTCCGGCATGGCAGACAGGTCGATGTCATGCTGGATGACCAGTACGCTCACGCCTTTGGCGGCGCAGTCGGCCGCAAAGGTGTGGCTGTCGCGCTGGGTGCCCACGATGCAGACGAAGGCCATGCCCTCGGCTGCCTTGCGGCTGTCGTAGATGATATCGGTCACTTCGGTCTCCAGACTGCCCTGCACAAGGTCAAAGGGGACGCCTTCCATCAATTGTTCCAGTTTCATACATGAACCTCACTTTTTCAGTTTGCAGCCCCGGTGCCTGCCGTATCCTGCGCGGCGGGGGCCGGGTCTGTCTCTGTGGTCGGAGCCTGGGCATCGTCCGCAGGCTGTGCAGCGGCGTCCGCCGGGGGCGCTGCTTCATCGGCGGCACCCTCTGCGGTGCTGTCCGCCGTTTCCTCTGCCGGGGCTTCCTCCGGTGTCGTCGGCTCCGGCACGACATAGCCGGACGGCAGCTCCGGCTCGCCCTGCGCAAAGGTGAACTTGCGGGTGCTGGACATGCTGATATGGGTGAAGTCCAGCGTACCGGTGTCGGTAGCCGCACAGCCCTTGCCGTCCTCATTGAGCAGCACATGCCGGGCCAGCTTGAGCTTATAGTCCAGTTCGTTCAGGGTGCCCAGCCGGACGCTGATGCGGTCCTGATACAGGAACGCCATCTCCTCCGGGTCGGCGAACTCGATGCGGGTGACATCCCCGCGCATCCCGGCGGTATCCAGCGCCGTCAGCAGGGTGCTGAGGGCCTCCAGACGCTTATCGCCCGCCTCCTCTTCCACGGCAGCGGAGGCGCTGGCCGCGTCGGAGGCACTCTCCGAAGCGGTGCTGCTGTCTGCCGGTGTTTCCTCCTCGAAGCACAGCTGCTCGCCGGGGTCCGAGAAGACCGGCTCGCCGCCGTACAGCGTGGGCAGGCCGGTGGGCTGGGCGGAGTCCGCCGCCAGGATCTTCAGACCGACCGAGAGGGTCAGCCAGCCCTTTGCCGTCTGCATGGCGTAGGCGGGCTGGGCTTCCGCCACCCGCACGACCACGGTGCTGGGGTAGTCCCGCTCCACCCGGATATCCTCCAGCATGGGGAAGACCTTTTCCAGCGCAGCGGCTTTGGCAGCGGGGTCAAAGCTGAAGATATTTTCTTCTTTCTGGACGCCCAGCGCCTGCAGGATCTGCTCGCTGGAGTAGCCGCCCGCTTCGCTCACCACGCCGTCCGCCGTCCGCACCTCAATGGTGTTGATCTTGAACAGCATGGTGACCGTCAAATAGATGCCTGCCGCGATGACGCAGAGCAGCATGGCCAGCGCGGTCAGGCGCTGGATGGCTCTGCGGCGTCGGAGGGCCTTGCGGGTCATCTTCCGTTTCTTTTTTCCTTCCCGGCGGGCGGGGTCCCGCAGGTTTGCCTGCGTAGGGCGGAGCCGCTGGCCGCTGGCCGGGCGCCGGGCGTTCGGGTTCTGCGGCCGGGCCTTCCCATTGCGGGGCCGCTGGCTCTGCGGCGCGCTTGTTCTCCGCTGGTTCTGGCGCGGCGCATTGGGTGCCCGGTTCCGGGAGGGGTTCTGCTTCTGGACGGGGCGGCCTCCGGTGGGGAACTGGATGCTGTTGTCCGGGTAGCTGCCGGAGCCGGTATCCCGCGCCGCATAGCGGCTGGGCCGGGGCGCATCGGGGTCATAGTTCGGGTTGGTCACCGGGTGTCTGCCGGGCGTCGTGGAGCTGGGATAACCCACATTGCTCCGGTCCGCCGGGCGGCTGGGCCGGGTGTCCCGCGCCTGATCGTAGACCGGGCGGCGCTTCCCGTTCTTCTTCCGGTTCTGGGGTCGTTCTGCCATTGGGCCGCACCTCCTTTCCTTTGGATCTCACGTTCTGTTACGGGGTCTTGACCAGCTGGAGCAGGGCATTGGCGATGCGGTCCAGGCTGTCGTCCACCGAGAGCTTCCGGGCGTTCTGACCCATCTGCGCCAGCTTGCCCGGCTCGGCCAGCAGGTCGGCCACGGTGGCCACGAGTGCTTCGCCGGTCAGGTCTTTTTCCTCAATGACCACCGCAGCCCCGGCTTTTTGCAGCTCCATGGCGTTGTAATACTGGTGGTTCTCGGCCACATTGGGGCTGGGGATGAGGATCGCAGCGCGGCCCACAGCCTCCAGCTCGGCCAGCGTCAGGGCACCGGCGCGGCTGATGACGAGGTCTGCCGCAGCCAGCAGCTCCGGCATGTTGTTGATGTATTCCTTCACGACAAGGCTGTCGCCGGGGGCAAAACCCTTCTCTTTTTCGAGGTTCTGGAACAGCTCCACGCCGTACTGGCCGGTGGCATGCAGGTGCAGCACCGGCTTCTGATTTTTCTGTTCCCAGGCGCAGAGGTCGGCCACGACCTCATTGACCCGCCGTGCTCCCAGACTGCCGCCGAACGACAGGATGACCGTGCGGTCCCCTGCCCCCAGCTCGGCGCGGATGGCGTCACGGTTCCCGGCCTGGGCGAACACCTCCGGCCGCACGGGGTTGCCCACCACGCGGGTCTTTTCGGGGGCACCCAGCTTTTCCACGGCAGCGGGCACAGCGGCGAACACGATGTCCACATCCGGGGCCAGCAGCTTGTTGGTCACGCCGGGAAAGGCGTTCTGCTCATGCAGGGCGGTCTTGATGCCCATTTTGGCGGCGCAGCGCACCACCGGGCCGGACACATAGCCGCCGCAGCCGATGACCAGATCGGGCTGCACCTCCCGCATCATCTTCCGGGCCGTGGGGCCGGAGAGGGCCAGATTCCACAGCGTGATGAGGTTCCGCTTGATGTTGTGCAACGAGAGCTTCCGCTGGAAGCCTGTGATCTCGATGTGGTGGAAGGGATAGCCCGCCTGGGTCACCAGGCGATACTCCATCCCCTCTTTGCGGCCGGCAAAATGGATCTCGGCCGTCGGGTCTGCTTTTTTCAGTGCACCGGCAATCGCCAGTGCGGGGTTGATATGGCCGGCCGTGCCGCCGGCAGCGATCAGAACACGCATCTTGGTTCCTCCTTATGATTCGGTCCGCGCTCTGCGCGCGGTATCCAGCACGATGGTCTTTTCCCGGCGGCGGGCCTCCCGCTCCTCGTGGGCGCGGCGGCGCTCCTGACGGATGCGCTCACCGTTGCGGCCAATGTTGACCATGACCCCCATCTCCGCCAGCAGCAGGATCAGGCTCGTGCCGCCGGAGGAGAAGAAAGGCAGCGAAATGCCGGTGTTGGGCAGCGTGTTGGTGACGACCGCGATGTTGCAGAACACCTGCCACGCGATCTGCGCCATGATGCCGATGCCCACCAGCGTGCAGAAGCGGTTCTCGGCGTGGAAGGCCAGCCAGAACCCCTGCACGAGGAAGACCACGAACAGCACGATGACCAGCACGGCCCCCGCAAAGCCCAGCTCCTCACAGACGACGCTGAAGATGAAGTCGTTGGTGCTTTCGGGCAGCCAGAGCTGCTTTTCGATGCTGTTGCCCAGCCCCAGGCCCGTCACACCGCCGGAACCGATGGCGTACAGACTTTGCAGGGTCTGGTCTGTCATCTTGGTCAGGTCCTGCGTCCAGCCGTCCAGACGGCTTTGCAAGTAAGGGATGGAGTCGATGTGCTGCAAGATCGTTTCCAGCAGAAAGATGCCGGCTGCACCGCCCACCCAGGTGATGACGCCGCCGTTGCCGCCCAGCAGCAGGATGGTGCCCACCATGGCGGTGGTCAGCACGATGCCGGACATGTGCGGCTCCATCACGAGCAGTAGAATGACCGGCAGCAGTGGGAGCAGCGGCAGGAGCAGCTCCCGCACCAGCCGCTGCTGCAGCCAGGGCCCCACCGGCACCCGGCCGCTGCGGCTGGGGTCCAGTTTTTCCAGCCGGGGGACCTTGGCCGCGATGTGGGCCGTGAGCAGGATCATCTCAAACTTTGCGATCTCCGAGACCTGCACCGTCATACCGGCCACGCGCAGCCAGCGTTTGCAGCCGTTCAGCGGGGTGCTGAACAGCACCAGCACCAGCAGCGCCAGCACAAGGAAATACCCCGGCCAGACCAGCCTGCGGAGCAGCCGGTGGTCTACATAGGAGAACAAAAACATGGCCACAAGGCCCAGCCCCAGGCAAAGCACCTGGGATTTGATGTAGTGCAGGCTATCGCCAAAGCGGAGATAGCCTGTGGTATAGCTGGCGCTGAACAGCATCACCAGCCCGAATACGATGATGATGCCCAGCGTTGCCAGCCAGTAGAGCAGAATGGGAGACCAGGGGCCGGGGTCCCGCTGCAGCAGCGCGAACGGCTCCGGCTTTTTTCGGCGGATGGTTGCCATCTGCACACCTCCTCAACTGATTTTTGCCCATTGCAGGGCCATTGCGGTGCCCAGCAGGGCGAGTACACAGAATGTATAAAAGATCTGCACCGCACTGCTGCCGCGCACTTCCATCCAGCGGTGGAGCGGGGCCGTGCGGAAGAGCTGCTTTTTTCCATGCGTGGTTTGATAAACCGCGATCTGCACCGCCACCATGCCGCCCTCCAGCCAGTAGGGCAGCCCCAGCGGGAGCGCAAGGTCCGGCCAGCCGATGCACAGCGGCGCACAGCCCAGTGCCCCGGCCAGAAACAGGCTGCCCACGCTGCCCAGCCGCAGCCGGGCGGGCGGGAAGTTCCAGAGCAGGAACGCCATCAGTGCCCCGGCCAGCGCCGCCGGGAAGACGGCCAGCGGGAACCAGCCGAGGATGGTCATGCAGAGCATCAGGCCCAGCTGGGCCGCAAATGCGGTGCCGCAGCACAGGCCGTCGATGCCGTCCGCGATGCGGACGCTCTCGGCCAGCGCCACAAGGCCCGCTTCCCAGACCAGCGGAGCCAGAACGCCCAGCTCCACATAGCCCAGGCCCGGCAGGGCCAGCCCGGTGGCAAGGCAGTGGCTGGCCCCCAGCAGCAGGAGCACCACGGCACCGGCCCCCGCTTCCAGCAGCAGGCGGGTGCCCCGGCGCAGGCCCAGCGGGGCACGGCGGCGGATGCGGGCCAGGTCATCGGCCAGGCCGACGCCGCCGAACAGCAGCGCCCCGAACAGCGCGATGAGCAGCCGGGTGGAGAGCAGGCCCTCCGTGCCCAGCAGCTGCGGTTCGGCCACGCAGGCGGCGGTCCAGCCCACACCCACGGCGGCCAGCACCCCCACCATCAGGCAGAGCCCACCCATCGTGGGCGGCTGGGCCGGGCGCTCCGGCGCTTCGTCCGGGTCCTGGTTTGGCGCAGCGTCCGGCCGTTCCGGCTCCGGCGGGCGGGTGGGCTGCTGGCGGCTCTGGAAGGCCCGCAGCAGCGGCACCATCAGATTCCCCATCGCCGCCGTGAGGACGAACCCCAGTGTCGATGCGACGATTAAGGCAAAACGGATCATATCACTGCTGCTCCTTGTAGAAGAGTTCCAGCACCTTTTCCAGCGCCATGCCGCGGCTGGCCTTGACCAGCAGCGCATCGCCCGGCTGCATCAGCCGGAGCAGGGCGTCGGCGGCTTCGCGGTAGGTGTTGGCGTGCAGGGTGGTCAGGCCCTTGGCCGCAGCCACCACAGCCGTGCGTCGGGCCTGCTCGCCGTAGGTGATGAGGGTGTCGATGCCGCTTTCCGCCGCCTGACGGCCCACTTCCTCGTGGGCCTCACGGCTCAGGTCTCCCAGCTCCAGCATATCGCCCAGCAGGGCAAAGCGGCGCTTGCAGGGGTACTCCCGGAACATGGCCAGCGCAGCCTTCATGCTGTCGGGGTTGGCGTTGTAGCAGTCCTCGATGACATCCACGCCGTTGCTGTGCACGATCTTCTGGCGCATCCCGGTCTGCTCAAAGTTGCTGATGCCCCGCAGCACCTTTCGGGCATTGAGGCCCAGCCGGGTGGCGGCGCAATAGGCGGCCAGTGCATTGGCCACATTGTGGCGGCCCATCGCAGGGATGTGCACCATAAAGGTGCCCTCCTCGTGGTCTTCGAGCACAAAGCTCATGCCGTCGGCCTCCTGCTGGATGGACAGGGCGCAGACATCCGCACCCTCGTCGCCCAGGCTGAACCAGACGGGCCGGACATGCTCCGGCAGCTCTGCCTTCCGCAGGAAGGGGTCGTCGCCGTTCAGCACCAGCGGAGCGCCCTCCGGCAGACCGGCGCAGATCTCCAGCTTGGCCTTGCAGATGTTCTCCTGACTGCCCAGGTTGCCGATGTGGGACACGCCGATGCAGGTGATGATGCCCACATCCGGGCGGGCGCAGCGGCTCAGCCGCTCGATCTCGCCCCGGTGGCTCATGCCCATCTCGACGACGGCATATTCGGTCTCGTTCCCGATGCGGAACATCGTGCGGGGCAGACCCAGCTCATTGTTCTGGTTGCCCTCGGTCTTGATGGTATTGCCGAAGCCCTCGATGGCAGCATAGCACATCTGCTTGGTGGTGGTCTTGCCCACGCTGCCCGTCACACCCACGACTCTGGGGTGGAACTGGCTGCGGTAGTTGGCCCCCATCACCATCATGGCATGGTAGCTGTCCGCGCAGAGCACGGCCTTTTCCGCCGGGACGCCCTCGACCGGGTGGTTCAGCACCACACAGAAGGCCCCGGCTTCCAGCGCCTTGGCTGCAAAGTCGTGGCCGTCGAATCGTTCGCCCGGAAAGGCTACAAAGATACAGCCGGGGCAGACCTCGCGGCTGTCGGTGGTCACAAGGGACACTTCGGCGTCCCCGGCGTCAAAGCCTTCCGGCGCAAGGCCGTTCAGCAGAATGCTTGCTCTGATCTTTTCCATACGATACTCTCCCTTTTCCTGATATCACTCGATCGTCTTCCATACGAGATGCCGTTCCTCTTACCAACAGCCTCCAGCAGATTGGAGCCTCACGACCCGGCTGCCAATGGCTCTCCCTTGGGGAGAGCTGGCGCGAAGCGCCTGAGAGGGTCTACCCGCAGGTGATGGTCACGAGGGTGCCGCGCTGGACGCTGGCCCCCGCCGCCTCGCTCTGCTCCTGGACCAGGCCATTCGCGTCGCCGGCCACAATGCAGTTGAGCCCGGCCGCTGCCAGCATCTGGCGGGCAAAATCCGCGCTCTTGCCCGTCACATCCGGCACCTCCGTGTGCCTGCCTTCGTATGTATCGGTATACAGATACACTGTGGTGCCGTATGGCACCTCCGCGCCTGCGCGCGGGTACTGGTAGGTGACCACCGCGCCCGCCTGGCTGGCGTCGCTCTCGGCCAGCTGGTGCTTGAGGCCCTTGATGTTCAGCGAGACCTGCGCATTGCTCCACTCGTTGCCGATGAGGTTGGGCACCTTGACGGTGGTGCCGCTGCGGTCAGTGCCGTCGGTGGCGATGCCAAGGTAGGGCGCGATCTCACTGATGATGTTGCCGACGACGGGCGCAGCCAGAATGGACGAGTAGTCCGTTTTGGCGTTGTTGGGGTCGTCGAGCATGACGTAGACGAGGATCTCCGGGTCGTCGGCGGGCAGGACCGCCACAAAGGAAGCGACCTTCTTGTAGTCGCCATCGCTGCGGCGGTCCATGTTCAGCTGCTCGGACGTGCCGGACTTGCCGCCGATGCGGTAGCCTGCCACGTAGGCGCGGCCGCCGCCGCCCTGGGTGCCGTCCGCCACTTCATATTCCATGATCTGGCGGATGGCCTTGCTGGCGCTCTCGCTGATGACCTGGCGGCGGACGTTTGCCCCCACCTCTTCGATGACGTTGCCGTTCTGGTCGGTGATCTTATCCACCACATGGGGGGTGACGAGATAGCCGCCGTTGACGGCAGCGGAGATGGCCGTGCAGACCTGCAGCGGCGTGACCGCCATGGCCTGACCGAAGGCCGACGAGGCCAGCTCGACTTCGCCCAGGCGGCTCTTGCTGTAATACTGCATGAAGTTCGTCTCGCTGGGCAGGTCCACGCCGGTGCGCTCGGTGAAACCGAAGGCGTCAAAGTAATCATAGAACAGGCTGGAACCGATGCGCTGGCCCAGCTGGATGAAGTAGATGTTACAGCTGTTCCGCAGCGCTTCGGCCAGATTCTGGACGCCGTGAGCCTTTTTGCCGGCACAGTGATAGGTCTCCTTGGCGACGCCGTAGGCACCGGAACAGTTCAGCGTGGTGTTGATGGTCGCCTTGCCGGAGTCCACCCCCATGGCCGCCGTGATGACCTTGAAGACGCTTCCGGGGTAGTACAGCTCGGTGATGGTCTTGTTCTTCCACTGGATGTCGCGGTAATAGCCGGAATAATCGCCCTCCGGGTCCAGCACCTTGTTGCCGTTCGCATCTGTGACATAGCTGCCGTCCTCATTCTTGAGGTAGATGCCGTAGAGTTCCGGTTCGGCGTGGACCAGCTCGTTGAGATAGGCCTCGTTGGCGGTGTAATCCAGCGCGTTATTGGGGTCGAAGTCCGGCTTGGAGGCCATGGCCAGAATGGCACCGGTCTTGACGTTCATCACGATGGCCGCGCCGCGGTTCTCGACGCTGTTGGCCGAGATGGCCTCGTTCAGGTAGCGCTCCGCCACCTCCTGGATGTTCACATCCAGCGACAGCACCAGATTGGAGCCGTCCTTGGCGGCATAGGTGGTGGCGTTTTCGTCCGCGATGGCATTGCCGTAAGCGTTGCGCAGGGTGATGGTACGGCCATTGACGCCCGCCAGCGTGGATTCGTAGGATTTTTCCAGGCCGTAGGTGCCGTAGCCGTCGGCATCGCAGAAGCCCAGCACCGCCGCCGCAAAGGCTCCGTAGGGGTAATCCCGCTGGAAGCTCTTGGTGGACGAGACCGAGATGCGGCCCTTGCGGATGCCCTTGTCGGCATCGGCCTTTTTGTGGGCCTTGTTGTATGCGGTGACGTATTGTTCAATGGACAGCTTGATGGCGTTGTTCACCTTGGTGGCCAGCGTCTGGTAGGCCGAGTCGCTCTTGGACAGGGCATCGTACACCGCCTGATACTGGGTCTGGTAGGCCGCCGAGGAGGTATCCACGCTGTCCAGGCTCTCGCCGTCGCCGGAGAGCAGCCGCAGGGTGATCTGGGTGCTGACCTCCTGCAACGCGGCAGGGTCGGCCGTCCTGGTCACCTCGCCGGTGTCGTCGTTCTTGCTGCTGGTGAACAGGGCCGTGCTGTAGCTGGGGTCGGCCCAGATGGTCCAAACCACGCTGGTGGAGGCCAGCGTGATGCCGGACGTGTCGTAGATCTCGCCGCGGGTCGCCTGGATGGTGCTGTCCAGCAGCTGCTGCTGGGCCGCATACTGGCGGAAGGTCGCGCCGTTCTTGATCTGGATATTGTACAGGCTGTGGATGACGATGCCTGCCGCCGCCACGACGAACACCACCGCTGCGCCAAAGCTGAAATGCCGCAGCCGTGCGCTCAGCCGCTCGTGCGGGTCAGCGCGGCGCAGCCGGTAAAGCCCTTTTTTGTTCTTGGAGGATGGTTCCTGCATGTTGGTTTGACTCCTGAGAAACCGAAAAAGCGTGCGCTGCCGCACGCTTTTCCTGTTTTATTTTAGTTTGCGCGGTTCACGCGGCCCATGACCATCATGGCACCGTCGTGCAACAGGTCGGTCCACTGCCGCACAGCGGACTCCTTGCGGACAAGGACGCTGCCCTCGTCCAGGCGGATGTAGGTGATCTGGCTCTGGTCGATCTTCATCAGACCGAGGCGGGTGGCCGTCTCTTCCACGCTGGTGATGTTGGTGCGGTTGTTCAGTGCACTGTTGTAGTAGGTGTACTGGCTCTGCTCGCTGACAAGTTCCGCCTTGGCGTTCTGGATCTTGCTGTTCAGCTCCACCAGCTGGGACTCGCTCCACAGCAGGCTGACGGCAAAGCCCACCAGCAGCGCCGCCGAGAGCAGCTGCAATGCGTGCTGCATGGCAGCGCGCACCGGGTTCAGCCGGGGCTTGCCGCCTTTTTCCACCCGCAGCGGAACGTTCCGCTGCGTCTGGAGTGCTTTTCTGCGGCGCACCTCTGTCATATCATATGCTGCCTGGCCCATGGTACTCTCCTCCTCACTGATACTCCGCAATGGTTAAATTTTTTCAAGAACGCGGAGATGTGCCGACCGGCTGCGCCGGTTCTCTTCCAGCTCCTGCGTATTTGCTTCGATGGGTCTGCGGGTGATGAGTTTTGCTTTGGCCCTGCCGCCGCAGACGCAGACCGGGAACTCCGGCGGGCAGGTGCAGGCGGTGGCCCAGCGGCGGAACTTGTTCTTCACCAGCCGGTCTTCCAGCGAGTGGAAGGTGATGATGCACAGCCGCCCGCCGGGGGCCAGATGCTCAAAGATGGTGTCCATGCCCTCTTCCAGTGCGTCCAGCTCGTGGTTGACTGCAATGCGCAGCGCCTGGAAGGTGCGGCGGGACGGGTTCTTGTTCTTGCGCCGCTCGGCCGCCGGCATGGCGCTGGCCACGATGTCGGCCAGCTGCAGGGTCGTCTCGATGGGGGAAGTCTCCCGTGCCTCGACGATCTTGCCCGCGATCTGCCAGGCGAAGGGTTCTTCGCCGTAATCCTTGAGGATGCGGGCCAGCTCCTCCCGGCTCTCGGTGTTCACAAGGTCGGCGGCGGTCTCGCCCTCCTGGCTCATCCGCATGTCCAGCGGAGCGTCTGCCCGGTAGGAAAAGCCTCTGGCGGCATCGTCCAGCTGGTGGCTGGAAACGCCGAGGTCCAGCAGCGCTCCGTTGATCTTGTCGATGCCCAGCTGTTCCAGAGCTTGTCCCGCATAGCGGAAGTTGATCTGCACCACGGTGGCAGGCAGCCCGGCCAGCCGCGCCCGCGCGGTCTGCACCGCGTCCGGGTCCTGGTCCAATGAGATGAGCCTGCCGCCCTGTTCCGCGTCCAGCCGCAGCGCGATCTGGCGGGAATGCCCCGCACCGCCTGCGGTGCCGTCCAGATAGATGCCTGCCGGGTCAATGGCAAGGCCGTCCAGGCACTCGTTCAAAAGCACAGGCACATGCTCAAACGAGGCCGGGTCAAAGGCTTGTCCGATCGTTTCACTGCCCATAGGGCCCAGCCTCCTTTCTGTCGTTTCAAGTTGCGTATCATCCGGCATTTTTACGCTGTTTTTCCGTTTTTCGCCGTGTTTTTCTGCCCGCAGGGACACACTGCCCCAAGGCATCTCTCTGATACAGTTTTATTGTAACAAAACCGCCCTGCGAATGCAAGGCTTTTCGGGCTGGTTTTTCTCTCAAAATGTCACAAAAAAAGCCCCTGCAAGCCGTCAATTTTGCTGGCAGGGGCAAATGGATTTTTCCGACAAACTCCGCTCACTGGGGTTTCCGGGGCGTCTGGCGCAGATTGGCGCGGACGTTCCGGACCTGCGCAGCGTTCTCTGCCATGGTCTCCTCGGTGGTCTTGAGCATATTATCACAGTAGTCGGTCACGGTCTGGCGGACGGTGCGGGCCTCGGTCTGGGCGGCTGAGACGATCTCGGAGGCGCGCTGCTGGGCCGCCTTGACGATCTCCGCCTCGCTGACGAGGATGCGGGCGCGGTCCTCGGCCTTTTTCACGATGGCCTGGGCCTGGGCGTTGGCCGAATCAATGAGCTGGGCGCGGTCGCTGACGATGGACTGTGCCTGCCGCAGCTCCACGGGCAGATTCTGGCGGATCTCGTCCAGATAATCCCGGATCTGCTCCACGTCCACGATCCGCTTGCCACCCGAAAGGGGCATCCCGGCGCTCTCTTCCAGCGCGTCCTCAATGGTATCCAAAAGCTCGTTCACGTTCATTCCGCATCTTCCTCTCCGGCAGGCTGCATGGGCTTCGTGTACTTCCACAGCAGCACCTTGCCATACTTATACTGTTTCTTCAGCGTCAGGCTGCCCACCTCGGCAGGCAGCACAAGGCCGGTCTCGCTCTCGCACAGGGCGATGCCGCCGGGTGCCAGCACCTTTTCCACACTGGGAAGGATCTTTTCCAGCGTACCACCGTGGAACGGCGGGTCCAGCAGAACCAGGTCGAACTGCTCACGGCAGGCGGAAAGATACCGCGCCGCCTCGCCGATGTTGACACGGCTGCGGTCGAACACGCCGCAGGTCTTGCAGTTCTTCATCACGATGTTGACGGCCTCGCGGTTCTCGTCCAGGAACACGCACCGTGCTGCCCCGCGCGAGAGGGCCTCGATGCCGAGCTGGCCGCTGCCTGCGTACAGGTCCAGCACCCGTGCGCCGGGCAGGTCGAACTGAACGATGCTGAACATCGCCTCCTTGACCTGGTCGAGGGTGGGGCGGGTGATATCGGTGCCAGGCAGGGCCTCCAGCCGTCTGCCCCGTGCGTCTCCTGCAATGACTCGCATGTGGTTGCCTCCTTTTGCATTCCGTTTTATGTATCTTTATATTATTGTCAAGACACCGTACTTTGTCAAGGCCCGCGTTGCACTGCGGCCGCAAGTGTGCTAAAATCAGGGCAGAGCGCCCCCTGTTCCGGGGCGCATGGTCAAAAGGAGAGATTCAACGTATGAAAGTCCTGCTCATCAACGGCAGCCCCCACGAGAAAGGCTGCACCTACACCGCTCTGTCCCTCATCGCGGAGGAGCTGAACCGCGCCCACATCGAGACCGAGATCTTCAACGTCGGCACCCGGCCCGTCGGCGGCTGCATCGGCTGCGGCGGCTGCGCCGCAGGCAGCGGCTGTGTCTTTGGCGGCGTGGTCAACGAGGCCATCGAAAAAGCCAGGACCGCCGACGCCTTCGTCTTCGGCAGCCCGGTGCACTATGCCTCGGCCTCCGGCAACATGACCAGCTTTATGGACCGCCTGAGCTACGCAGGCGGCAAGTATCTGGCCTACAAGCCTGCCGCCATCTGCTGCTCGGCCCGCCGCGGCGGCACCACCACCACGCTGGACCAGCTGGTCAAGTACCCGGAGTTCTTCCACATGCCGCTGGTCAACGGCTCCTACTGGGCCATGGTCCACGGCTCCAACCCCGCACAGGTCCTGCAGGACGAAGAGGGCTGCGCCGTGATGCGGGAGCTGGGCCGGAACATGGCCTGGCTGCTCCAGTGCATCGAGGCCGGCAAGGCCGCCGGCATCCGGCACCCGGAGAATCCCCGCCGCCCCATGACGAACTTCATCCGATAAGCAGCCACGCCCGAAAAGCCTGACCGGCACTGCCCGGCCGGGCTTTTCTGCTGCCATCCGCCGCTTTTGTTCCAGAAAAAGTGAGAAATCCCGCAGAAACAGCGCCTGCATCCTTTTTTCGTTCATAACTTTGTGGTAACATGAAGATAAGTATTTTTTACCATGACGGAGAGCAGGCTATGGAACACTACGATTGGAACGACGGCTGGACCTTCACCCCGGTATTCGACCCCGCCATCGTGCGGCCGGAATGTCCGGATCTGCCCCTGACCCCGGTGCGCATCCCGCACACGGTCAGGACGCTGCCCTACAATTACTGCAATGAGAACGATTACCAGCGGCTCTGCGGCTACCGGCGGGAGTTTTTTGCGCCCAAGGAGTGGCAGGGCCGCACGGTCCTGCTGACCTTTGAGGCCGTGGCGCACGACGCCACCGTCTTCTGCAACGGCCGCCGGGTATTCCACCACGGCTGCGGCTACACGGCCTTTACCGTAGACCTGACCGAATCCCTCCGCCTGGGGGAGCAGAACGTCGTGGCCGTCCGGTGCGACAGCCGGGAAGACCTGAACATCCCGCCCTTCGGCGGGCAGATCGATTTCCTGACCTACGGCGGCATCTACCGCGCCGTCTCACTGGACGTGAAGGAGCCTGCCTACCTGCGGGACATCTTCATCGAGGCGCAGGCCGAGGGCGATTTCCGCATCTACACCTCCACCGTGGGCGAGACGGTCGGCTGCACCTTGCAGGCCGAGATCCGCAGCCCCGCCGGGAGCCGGGCACTCTACAGCGGCGAGCTGTCGCTGCCTATCGTGGGCACCCTGAACGGCGTCCACCCATGGAGCATCGGCCACCCCTTCCTGTACACCCTCACCGTGCGGCTCATCCGCCCCGGCACCAGCGGCCTGCCCGACCGGGTGCTGGACGAAAAATCCACCCGGTTCGGCTTCCGCACCCTCCAGTTCGTGGCGGGCGGGCTGTACCTCAACGGCCAGCGGGTGGAGCTGCGCGGCCTGAACCGTCACCAGAGCTACCCCTATCAGGGCTACGCCATGCCGGACAGCATCCAGCAGCTGGATGCCCAGATCCTGAAAAAGCAGCTGGGCTGCAACGCAGTCCGCACCAGCCACTACCCCCAGAGCCAGGCCTTCCTCGACGCCTGCGACGAGCTGGGGCTTCTGGTCTTTGTGGAGATGCCGGGCTGGCAGCACATCGGCGACGAGAGCTGGCAGGCGCAGGCATTGCAGAACTGCCGCGAGATGGTCTGCCAGTGCCGCAACCATCCCAGCGTCTTTTTGTGGGGCGTACGGGTCAACGGCAGCCCCGACGATGAAGCGTTCTACAAGCGCACCAACGAGGCTGTCCGGCGGCTGGACCCCACCCGCCCCACCGGCGGTGCCCACATCCGCCGCAAAGACCAATTGCTGGAAGACGTTTACGCCTACAACGATTATTCCTACACCGGGCGGGGGGCTGGCTGCGAGAACCGCTCCGCCGTCACGCCCGACCTGCGCAGGGGCTACCTCATCAGCGAGTTCGGGGGCCAGCAGTTCCCGGCCAAGACCTTTGACGACGAGCCGCACCGGCTGGCCCAGGCCCTCCACCACGCGGCCGTCCTGAACGATGCCATCGCCCAGCCGGGCGTGGCGGGCAGCTTTGGCTGGTGCATGGCCGATTACAACACCCACCGGGAGTTCGGCAGCGGCGACCGCATCTGCTACCACGGTGTGCTCGACTCGTTCCGGAACCCGAAACTCTCCGCTGCCGTCTATGCCAGCCAGAAGACGCCCCGCTCCCCCTCCGACATCGTGCTGGAAGTTTCGTCCAGCATGGCGCTGGGCGACCACCCCGGCGGGTTTGCCGGGGCCTGCTGGGTGTTCACCAACGCCGAGAGCGTCCGGCTCTACCGCGGCAACGATTTCATTGCCGAGTTCAGCCCGGACCGCCGGGGCCGGTTCGCGGCGCTGCCCCATCCGCCCATCGAGGTGCAGGATTTCGTCGGCTCCCTGCTCGAAAAGTATGAGGGGCTGGACCCCGTGGTCGCGCCGCAGGTGGCCGCCATCCTCAACGAGATGCGCCGGGACGCGCTGAGCCTTTCGCCCCTGAGCCGGGCGCGGCTGCTCTCGCTGCGGCTGAGCTGGAACGACCTGCTCCGGATGTACTACAAGTACATCGGCGTCCTCGGCTCGCCCTCCAGCGTCTACCGGTTCGAGGCCGTGTGGCATGGGCGCACCGTCCGCACCGTGGTGCGGGAGCCGGTGCAGAGCATCCGGCTGGAGTGCACGGTCTACAATCCCCTGCTGACGGACGGCCCTACCTGGGACTGCGCCGCCGTCAGCCTGCGGGCCATCGACCAGAACGGCAACTTCCTGCCCTACTGCGGCGAGGCCGTTCAGCTGAGCGTGGAAGGCCCGGTCAGGATCCTCGGCCCCAGCGTCGTGCCGCTGCGGGGCGGCATGGCGGGCACCTACCTTGCCACCACCGGCCGGGCAGGCCGCGCCGTGCTCCACTGCAAGATGGAGGGCGCGCTGGACACCGAAGCCGTGCTCACGGTGCGCAAGCGTTCTTAAATCCCGTCCTTTCATGATAGATTTGCACTCCGTTCAAAGTTTTATCATGTTTGGCTGATATTCTATGGGTGTAAAGAGTTTATGGGACGGCTTCGGCCGTCCCCTTTTGAAGAGTTTGAGGACAAAGGACTGTACGATTATGAGAGAAAAACTTCGCCGCTTTATGATCGGCCGCTACGGCACCGACGGCCTGAACCAGTTTCTGAGCATCGCCTCTCTGGTTCTGCTGCTCATCGCCATCGTCAGCCGCATCAGCCTGTTCACCTGGCTGGGTGTGGTGCTGCTGGGCTTCTGCTATTACCGCACCTTCAGCCGCAACATCTCGAAGCGGACCGAAGAGAATTACAAGTTCTACACCCTCAAAGACCGGGTGGACAACAAGTTCCGGGGCCTGAAAGAGCAGTGGGCCAACCGCAAGGTCTACCACTATTACCGCTGCCCCCAGTGCCGCCAGAAGCTCCGTGTGCCCCGCGGGCGCGGCCGCATCCAGATCTCCTGCCCCCGCTGCGGCACCCAGTTCATCAAGAAGAGCTGAGCCATGTTCGGATATGTGATCCCGAATCAGGCTGCGCTTTCGCCGGAAGCGCAGGCGCGGTACCGTTCAGCCTACTGCGGGCTCTGCCGCCGCATCGGTGCGCTGCACGGCCTGCGCGGGCGGCTGACCCTGAGCTATGACCTGACCTTCCTGGATCTGCTGCTCTCCAGCCTGTACGATGGCGAGACCGCGCTGCACACCGGCGCCGACCACTGCCCCATCCACCCCATCCGGAAGGTGGGCTGGCGTTCCAGCGGGCCAACCGATTACTGCGCCGACCTGAGCGTTGCGCTCCACTACTACAACGCGCAGGACAAGTGGAACGATGACCGCAGCCTGCTGGGGCTGGGGTTCGAGGCGCTGCTCGCCGCCCCCACTGCGGCAGCCGCCGAACGCTGGCCCCGGCAGTGCAGCGCCATCCGCGCCTGTCTGGACCGGCTGGCGCAGTACGAGGCCGAGGGCAGCGAAGACTTGGACGCCGTGTCCGGCTGCTTTGGCGACCTGATGGCGGAATTGTTCGACTACAAGCAGGACCACTGGTCCCCGGAGCTGCGCAGCATCGGCTTTCATCTGGGCAAATACATCTACCTGCTGGATGCCTACGACGACCTCGACCGCGACCTGAAAAAGGGAGCCTACAACCCGCTGCGCAGCCTGCACCAGTTGCCCGGCTACGAAGAAGAGATGCGGGAGATCTTCGAGCTGCTGCTCGCCAACTGTGCCCACAGCTTTGAGCGTCTGCCCTGCGTGGAGGATGTGGACCTGCTGCGGAACATCCTCTACTCCGGCGTCTGGCTCAAATACAACTGCAAACATGCAAAAAATCCCCCCAAGACCGCCGAATGAGGCGGTTTCTCTTGATTTTTCAGGCATTGTCCTGTACACTTAATTTTGTTCGTGCGGCAGCAAGGCCGCGCAAGTTCGTAGAGACGTGAGGAAGTTGATCCATGAAAGACCCCTATGAGGTGCTGGGCATCCAGCGCGGAGCCAGCGAGGAAGAAATCAAAAAAGCCTATCGTGCCAAGTGCAAGCGCTGGCACCCTGACCTGAACCCCAACGACCCCACGGCCGAAGAGCACTTCAAGGAAGTGCAGGCGGCCTACGACGCCATCACCAAGGGGGAGACCGGTCCCCAGAACGGCGGCTACGGCAACCCCTACGGCCAGCAGCAGAGCTATGGCGGCTTCTACAGCGGCGGCTATCAGCAGGGCTACGGCCAGCAGGACGGCGACTGGGACTTCGGGTTCGACCCGTTCGGTTTTGGGTTTGGGTTCGGCGGCTACCAGCAGCAGAGCGGGCCGGGCTTCAGCAGCGCGGACACGCCCGAACTGCAGGCGGCGCGCAACTTCATCGTGAACCGCCGCTACGCTGAGGCCCGCCGTGTGCTGGACGGCATCGCGAACCGCACCGCCCGGTGGTATTACCTCTCGTCGCTGGCGAACCAGGGCCTGGGCAACAGCATCGACGCCTTGCAAGACGCCCGCCGCGCCGCCCAGATGGAGCCGGGCAGCACCGAATACCAGGTGCATCTGCGCAATCTGCAAAGCTCCGGCCGCACCTACCGCACCCAGACGACCTATGCCCAGCCGGGCGGCCTGATGCGCTGGTGCTGGAGCATGATCCTGCTGAACCTCCTCTGCAACTGCTGCTGCGGCGGCTGGGGCTGGGGCTGGCGGTTCCGGGGCATCTGATCTCCGCTGTTCCTGATACAAAAGACCCCTGCCATGCAGCTGCACGGCAGGGGTCTTCTCATTGTCTGATCGTTTTACTGGATGACGATGGTGCGGGTGATCTTCTCGCAGGAGTAGTTGCCGCCCACGGTCGCGGTCTGGACATACTCGCCCGGCTGGGTGGGCAGGGTGTCGGACTTGCTGCCGAACCAGCCGCCCTTTTTATAGGTGTAGCTGATCTTGCCCTCCGGAACGGGCTGGCCGTCCACTTCCAGCACAGCGCTCAGGTCGTAGTTCTGTGCTTCCTCCACGGTCATCGTGTCGGGCACTTCCTGCGTCCAGTAGGTGCGGACGCCTTCCGTCTTCGGCTTGATACGGAACATGGCCACACCGGCGGTGTTCACGTCACCGGATTCCAGCGCCACTGCACCGGCCACATAGTTGCCGGACTCGGTCGGCTGTTCATCCACGTAGATGCGGCTGAAGGCGCCATCCGGCAGGAATTTTCGGATGAGTTCCAGCGCCAGCTTCAGGCCGGTGGAAACATCCTTGATGGTGGGCATATAGAATTGCAGCACGTCCATCACCGAAACGACCTCGTCGGCCACCCGCAGCAGTACGCTCACGTCGTTGCCGTCAATGAGCTGCTTGAGGTAGGCGTAGAGGTTGAACTCTTCCTGCTGATCCGGCGTAGCGGACATCTTGCGCGGCAGCGGGATCATCTTGAGCAGGGTGCGGATCTTGTCCGAGAGGACCAGCGTCACATAGCCCTTTGCCTCGCCCTTGGTGCCGATGACCACGCCGATATACTGGGTGTCGGCGGGTTTGGTCACGACGCTGAGGGTGAACGGCGAACCATAAACCAACTCACCCGAAGTGATCAGGCGGATGGAGACGACATCATTGCTTTCCTCGACATCTGCACTTTCTGCGGCGGGCAGCAGATCCCCCGCCGACGCTGCAAACGCCGGGGTAACGGCCACGCTCAGCGTCAGAAGGACGGCGAGCAGCAGCGAGATCATCCTTTTGGTCTTCATAGAGCAGACCTCCTGTTTGCATTTCAAAGGTTGCGGTCGTGCGGCGGGAA
>OGDZ01000033.1_pt1 | contig 27637 bp, 19 predicted proteins | sample 1570561 | NCBI WGS metagenome assembly OGDZ01 (sample SAMEA2582166, study PRJEB24529) | metagenome | biome: Human gut stool | place: China | collected 2011
TGAACGATTATGCCGATTGACGATTTAACCGCTTTGGGCCAAATAATGCGGAAGACCCGAAAGGAAAAGGACCTGACACAGCAGGAACTTTCAGACCTGAGCCATGTTTCTGTAAAGCAAATCGCCAATATCGAAAAAGGGAAAATGAATCCTTCCTATTTGATTTTGAGAGCATTGGCAAAGGTCCTGCACATCTCTTTAGATACACTTATAAATCCAGATGTTTCTCTGGAGGATGAGGGTGTCAATCAGATGAAAATGCTTTATTCCAGCTGTCCGCCAGAAATGCGTGACACCCTGTTGCATCACACCCAGGAAACGGTGAAAGAACTGACAGAGTTGTCCGAGAAATTTGAAACGAATTGAGCCGGTGAGTGAAATTTGACTGTTTCCTCACTGGCTCCTTTCATTTCCGGGTAAAAAGAGGCAAGCAATGCCTGTGTTAATACACACAGGCCCGCAGAGAAGAAAATCCCTTTGTGATTTTCCTCTCCGCTTGCTTGTTGAGGGCAGCGCCCCCAAGCCCCTTTGAACACAGAATTTCATTCTGTGGCTGCGCGTTCTGCGAACGCTTTTGACCAGGACCAGCTTACCGCTGGCCGTGGTCTTTTTCTTTTTCAACATCCTGTTCTACCTCCATTTTCAGCACTCGATCTACATTTGCCTTTGCCGTTAAAAGCTCCCGCATTTCCTCACGGGAACGCCGGTACTCGGCATAGGTCTTTTTCTTTTCTTCCAGCAATTTCGCGTACTCCGTCTGCAACTCTTTGACCTTGGGAAGTTTCTTGACTCCCATCTCATCAAAGGCATTCTTAGCAGCCTGGTGGAGCAGAATTTCTTCCTCATGTTCCTCCCGGAATTTCTTAGAGTAACCCGCCTTGCGGTATGCCACATAGACCTCACGGGTCTTGGCATAATTTACGATGTGAGTACGCAGAACAGCGATCTCTGCCATGCGCTTTTCAGCCGCTTTGATCTGCGCCGAAAGATCATTGTGATGTGCCGTGGCAGCCGCAGCCTTTTCTTCCAAAACCGCATACTCCAGCAGGTTATGCTCTGACAGGTAATTCATGGTCTGCGCCATTTGCTTCAGATTGAAAACCTTGGCCCATCGAGCATAGCCAGCACCTTTTCCAGCCTGCAATTTTGCCTGAATGTCCACCAGCAGATTGATCTTTGGCGGCTCTGCCTGTGCGACTGTTTTCTTTCGCGGGGTATGTGCTTTCTTCCCGGAGAGAACTGCCCGCAAATCTTCCAATCCATATCCTTCGCCCAGACTGTCCATGCGGGCGGCTTTCTCCCAACCAGAGAGCTTCAGTCGATACGATTTTCCGCGCTTTGAGACTTCACAACCATATTCTCGCAACAGCTTCAGCAGTTCTTCAAAGTCAGCAGGACTTTGTGATAATGCGTTGTCAATCGCCACACGAAGCAGCTCTCGGTGAGATGGCTTTGCCTGATCGCCCAGCCATTTGTTATAGCTCTTTCCGTGAAGTTTCGGATTCTCTACAATGGACAGTCCATTCTCAATACAGATGGTGTCACTTAGCCGACGAACCGCCTTGGTGCTGCCCCAAAAGTTTCGGAACTTCCGGTCATATTCTAAGCTGACCGATGACCAGATAATGTGATTATGAATGTGCGACTTGTCTATGTGAGTGCAGACCACAAAGGCATGATTGCCTTTAGTAAAACGCTTTGCAAATTCTACGCCCAGCCGGTTTGCTTCTTCCTGGGTAATCTCACCAGGGCGGAAGGACTGGCGCACATGATAGGCAATCACATCATCTGTACCACGCACTCGTCCGGTAGCGGCAATGTACTGCCGCTTTGCCAGAAGGAACTCCGCATCCGCAGTCCGGCTGTCACACGCATAGCCGGTAATGAGCCTGCCGTTATCTGTTTTCTTTGGATTGGCCACATAGTCGATGATGTCACTGATTGCCCGACTCTCTGTGCGGCCTTTGCCGACATGAAGCGGCATGATTCTTGTAGTTGCCATAATAGAAGGTCCTCCTCTCATAAATATTTTTGTTTTCGCTGAACTCTTTGCTTCTATCGTTGCAATAACTTTCTCCGCTGGGTATAATAAAAAAGAATATTCTACAACCTCAAAGGAGGGATTTTATGATAGAACAGCTCATTGCCGAAGCAACGGAATGTGATTTCAAAGTTGCTCTCGAAACAAAAAAGCCAAAAAGCTGGTTAAAAAGTGTCAGTGCCTTTTCCAATGGAATCGGCGGCACTCTGTTTTTCGGAGTCTCCGATGACCGGGAGCCTATCGGCTTGTCCGATGTTCAAAAGGATGCTGAAGCGATCAGCCGCTTAATCAAAGAACGTATCACACCATTACCTCAGTTTATCTTAAAACCATTACAGGAAGATGGTAAAAATCTATTAGCTCTGGAGGTTTCTCCCGGCCGCAGCACCCCATATTATTACAAGGCAGACGGCGTGATGGAAGCATATATCCGTGTTGGAAATGAAAGCGTAATTGCCCCGGATTACATTGTGAATGAACTGATCTTAAAGGGAACCAATCAGTCCTTTGACACCTTAACAACAGAAGCTGTGAAAAAGGATTACAGCTTCACACTCCTGGAGGCAACCTATCTGGAACGAACCGGCCTCCGCTTTGAGCCATCCGATTATGTTTCCTTCGGTTTGGCTGACAAAAATGGGGTCTTGACCAATGCCGGAAAGCTCATGACCGATCAGCACACAGTTTATAACTCCCGTATGTTCTGTACCCGGTGGAATGGCTTGGAAAAAGGCTCTATCTTTGATGATGCACTGGACGATAAAGAATACGAAGGGAATCTGATTTATCTACTGAAAAGCGGCAGTGAATTTATTCGCAATAATTCCAAAGTCCGTTTTGTCAAAGAGGCACAGTATCGTGTAGACAAGCCAGATTATGCTGAACGAGCTGTGACAGAGGCTCTTGTCAATGCGCTTATCCATCGTGATTATATTGTGCTTGGCAGCGAAATCCATATTGATATGTTTGATGATCGGGTGGAAATCACATCTCCTGGCTGTATGTTTGGCGGCGGCTCAATTCAGGAATACGATATTTACAGTATCCGTTCGATGCGACGAAACCCTGTGATTGCTGACCTGTTCCACCGCATGAAGTACATGGAACGCCGTGGAAGTGGCCTACGCAAAATCGTCAGTGAAACCGAAAAGCTGCCTGGATACACAGAGGCATATAAGCCCGAATTTTCCTCAACAGCGACAGATTTCAGAGTCATCTTGAAAAATGTAAACTACAACTTAGAGGGTGACGCCCACCAAGTTATCCACCAAGTTACCCACCAAGTTATTGAACTATCAACGGTATCCAAACAGATTTTGGCTTTTTGCACAACACCAAAATCCAAGAAAGAGCTTGCAGTATTTTGCGGCTTCAAAGATTTAAGAAACTTCACCTTGAAGCATATCAATCCGCTTTTAGAATCCGGGCAATTAGAAATGACTATTCCCGATAAACCTAAAAGTCGCAATCAAAAATATATTACAGTTCGTTCCGAATAAACAGAGAAGCAGGGCATTGGGTCTCATCCCCCATTGTCCTGCTACTTTTCATTCTAAATTATATTCACATCATTTACCCATACACCCAATCCTGGATCGCAAATTTCAAACTCTGCACCTTTCCCAGCAGCCAGATCGCAGCCAGCGGCAGCCCCATCGGGCTAATCAAAAATGCCATAATCAGCAAAATTGCACCATTCTGCGGGGAATAGGTAATAAGCACAGCCACGCCAAGTAGAGCAATTACCGTGCTGAGCAGACCAAGCACCAGACCAGATATGTAGATCAGCCCCATGCAGAGCCAGACAAAAAGCGTCAACACCAAAATGACCGGTGCAGTTACAATCATCAGCAAGCATTTCAAAATCTTCATTCCAGTTCCTCCCTCCAACGCTCCAGATACCGTTTGCACAGGGCATCCGCGTCTCTCTCATCATCTTCCGTCAACTCCCGTCTGCCTTTGGTCAGTTCAATCTCCACATAAGTCCGGTAATCATCAGCTAAGAGATTGAACAGTTCCTTGGGAGTATGGCACACCTCGCCAGAGCAATAGTGAAAATCTTGGTCAAATTCAACTCTTACACATCCATGGCGGCTGATATAAACTTCTATGGTCTCGTCTGCGGTCAGGTAATCCGCAAAAATCTCCAGCACCTTTTCAAAGGTCAGCATCTGTTTTCACTCCTTTGCTACGCTTCTTATTCTACTCATATTATCCGGTACGGACAGGCAAAAGACAAGGATACAGACAAAAAGAAAAAGCGGAGGAAGGTGCGGCGAAGAAACGCCGTTCCTCCCTCCGCAAATGGAGTATCTATCCCTGTTATGAAAGTTTGGAGAGTTGGGTAAGGATTTCCTTCACACCCTCCCACAGTTGTTCCTGCCGCTGGGATATATCCTCCAAGTCAGCATTATAAACCCGCCCGGTCTCATGCACTTTGCGGGTCAGCTGGTTCAAGTTGTTGCTGCTTCGGCGCATCAGGGAGACCAACTCCTTCAGCTCTGGCAGTTCCAGCTTGACCACATAACCATCCAGCGCCATTTTCCGCAGATAAGCGCTCAAATTCTCTGTCCCGTATTGCTGCATCTTTTGATGGATCAGTTCCAGTTCTTCTGCGGACACCCAAAACAGAACCGGCACATCCCGCTTGCGCTTTGCCATGGTTATCGCTCCAGCTCCCGTTTTTTCGGGGCGGCAGACTTATTGGCGGGCAGCTCCTGTTTGAGCTTATCCCGTACTGAGGGACGGGACGGTTCCAGTTTTTCTCTCTGGGTACGGCTGCGCTGCTGTTCTTCACGCACCAGATCAATAAAACCATCCAGCACAGCAGGGTGGCTGTTTAAGGCATAACCACAACGGACGGTTTCGGGATTATCATTAGGAATGGTCTTGGCCCATTCTTTGTTGCGTCGGGAGTAGCGCCCATCCCAGTCCTGAAGCTGGATCGTGTTAGACAGAACCATAGATACACGCTCCATGCCATAGGTCTCAATCACACCCTTTGCCGCATCGTGGCTGAGATACATTCCGTCGAAGTGTTCCCGCACCGCCGCTTCAATGGACTCCTTGCATTGGAGATTTACATTGTTGGAAGCTCGGTACTGCTCCAGCTCCCCATGTTCTCTCGCATAGGCAGCTGAATGGGGATAGATTGGTGTTGTTCGCAGTTCCTCTTTAGCTCTGCACACATCGTCGGCACGGTTCTCAATGCTGTCCCGGATCATATCCATATAGCCGGTCTCCAGCTTTTCAAAATAACGGTACACATCCGCCAGCGGCGAGGGAGATTCCAAAAGCTCCTGGGCCTGTGCATCGGTCAGCTCCAGCTCCTCCATCGCCATCACAATATCCTCACGGACAGTATATTCATAGGTGTGGTGCAGGATTTCTTCCGGGGGCTGGCTTTTCAGCCAGTCCCTATATTTTTCCTGCTCAGTGGCCATCTTTTCATAAAGGGCTGTATTCAGATTATTGGTATTCATGTTATCGCACCTCCTCATGCTGTTTTGGTTTCTTGTCTGTACTGCGGGGCGTCGCCGGACGTTTCAGATGATCCAGCACCGAAGGCCGTGCGCTTTTGGCAACAACAGCCTCGGCGTGTGCCTGTCCCTTTCCGTCAATGTTCAGCAAAGTATCCAGCTCCACCAGACGGGCATTTTTGCTTCGCAGTTCTTCTTCATAAAGGAATGGCTTTCCGACTTCCTCCTTTGCGGCAGCCTGCTGCTGATAGAGGTTATCCAGCTGGGCCTTTGCCGCCTCCAGACGCTGGGGCATCTGAGCGAGGGCATTGTCGATACGGGTAAGATTTCCGCGAGGGTCTGTACCAAGGGTTGCCCGGTGGGTCATCTGTCCTTTCAGCAGGAGCGTATACTCCTGTTTCCAAGCGGAAAATTCCACGGATATGGCATATCCCCGGTAGCTGCCGATCTGCACCGGATCGGAGGTTTTGACCTCCTTGCAGGCATCCAAAAGGGCTGCGCCGGCGTTCTCCTTATCGGTCAGCAGATCGCCACGGATTTCCATACCAGCAAAACCGTCCTCCGGGTGCGGGTGCGCTGCCAAAACCTCCAGATCGGATTCAAAGCCCTTGATAAAGCCTTTGTGCTTTTCAATCTCCTCCGGGAAGTATTTGAGCAGTTGGTCCTCCAGACGATATTGCTTGCTCTGGTGGTCGGCTTTCATCAGCTTCAGGCGGGATACCTCCACATCCAAATCCATACGCTCTTTGATACGTGGGTCTCCGGCACACAAAGCCTTGATCTCTGCAAAACTGAGGGCGGTTTCATCCACATCATCGCAGGAGCGTACCGGCGATTTAGAAGTCATGATCTGACTAATGAATTTTTGCTTATTCTCCACCGTCTGCCAGAGGTATGCGTCAAAGGTTCCTTCGGTCACATAGCGGTACACATGGACAAGAGGATTCTGGTTACCCTGGCGCTCGATACGGCCCTTGCGCTGGGCAAGGTCTCCCGGTCTCCACGGACAGTCCAGGTCATGAAGTGCCACCAGACGGTCCTGCACATTGGTGCCTGCGCCCATCTTGGCGGTGCTGCCCAAAAGGACACGCACCTGACCGGTACGGACTTTAGAGAACAACTCCTTTTTCCGCACTTCGGTGTTGGCTTCATGGATAAAAGCGATCTGGTCGGCAGGCATCCCCTGAGCAATGAGTTTCTGACGAATATCGTCATATACCGTAAAGGCCGGTTCCTGCTCCGGCAGAGGCACGGCACCTTCCAGTGCGTGAAGCAGTGGATTATCCAGCGTTTTCGCCGCCTTGCTTGCAGTAGCTTTTGCCTGCGGTGTAGAAATGTCGCAGAACACCAGCTGGGTCAGCTTGTCAGCTTCGCCATCCCGCCAGATCTGCATGATGTTGTCCACGCACTGATTGACCTTTGTGCCAGGTTCATCCGGCAGCATCTGGTTGACGATCCTCTGGTCCAGTCCCAGCTTGCGGCCATCCGAGGTGATTTTGAGCATATTATCCACCGACGGGTCCACACTGCCTCTGTGTACTTCGGAAGCGCGCTCAGAGAGTGCCTTCACCATTTCCTGCTGATGTTCGGTAGGCTGCGCCACGATGTTGTGGTATTCCACCTCCGGGGTGGGCAGGTTCAGTTGGTCGGCGGTCTTGATGTCCGCCACTTCTTTGAACAGGTTCATCAGCTCTGGCAGATTAAAGAACTTGCTGAATCTCGTTCTTGCCCGGTAGCCGGTGCCTTCCGGTGCCAGCTCCAATGCTGTGACGGTCTCCCCAAATCTGGAAGCCCAGCAGTCGAAGTGGGTCATGTTCAGTTCTTGCAGGCGTTCATACTGAAGGTAACGCTGCATGGTGTAAAGCTCGGTCATGGAGTTGCTGACCGGGGTGCCGGTGGCAAAAATCACGCCACGGTTTCCGGTGATCTCATCCATATAGCGGCACTTGGCAAACATATCGGAGGATTTCTGCGCGTCCGATGTGGAAAGACCAGCCACATTCCGCATTTTTGTGTATAGAAACAGGTTTTTATAGTTGTGGGCCTCGTCCACAAACAAACGGTCCACACCCAGCTGCTCGAAGGTTACCACATCGTCTTTTCGCCCCTCGGCTTGCAGCTTTTCCAGTCTGGCTTCCAGAGACTTTCTGGTACGCTCCAGCTGTTTGACGGTAAAACGCTCGCCGCCACTGGCCTGTACCTCTGCAATCCCCTCAGTGATCTCGTCGATCTGTTCATAGAGAAGCCGTTCCTGACGCTCCCGGCTGATGGGGATACGCTCAAACTGGCTGTGTCCCATGATGATGGCATCATAATCACCCGTCGCAATACGTGCGCAGAACTTCTTTCGGTTATGGGTCTCAAAGTCCTTTTTGGTGGTGACTAAGATATTGGCGGAAGGATAGAGACGCAGAAACTCCGACGCCCACTGCTCTGTCAGATGGTTTGGAACCACAAAGAGAGATTTCTGGCACAGTCCCAGGCGTTTGGCTTCCATCGAAGCAGCTACCATTTCAAAAGTTTTGCCTGCGCCTACTTCATGTGCCAACAGGGTATTTCCTCCATACAGCACATGGGCAATGGCACTTTTCTGGTGTTCCCGCAGGGTAATGGCCGGGTTCATGCCTCCAAAAGTGATGTGGCTGCCATCATATTCACGGGGACGGGTAGAGTTCATTTCCTCGTTGTACTGGCTCACCAAAGTCTGGCGACGCTCCGGGTCTCTCCAGATCCAGTCCCTAAAGGCTTCCCGGATCGCCTGCTGTTTTTGAGCCGCCAGGGTGGTCTCCTTGGCATTCAGCACGCGGCGCTCTTTTCCGTCTGCGTCCTCTATGGTGTCATAGATGCGGACATCCCGCAGGTTTAAGGAATCCTCCAGAATCTTGTAGGCGTTGGCGCGGCTGGTCCCATAGGTGGTATAAGCTGCCACATCGTTGTAGGATACAGAAGATTTTCCCTTGATCTGCCATTCAGCGGTAAAGGACGAATAGTTGACCTCGATACTGCGCTGGAGATAAAACGGGGTGTTGAAGGTCTCGTACATAAACTGCTGGATATATTCCTTGTCAATCCAGGTAGCGCCCAGACGCACCTCGATCTCCGACGCATCCAGGTCTTTGGGCTGGGCGGCGGTAAGAGCTTCCACATTGACTGCATAAACCGGGTCCTGCTGTGCTGCCCGCTGTGCCTGACGCAGCTTTCGGCGTACATTGCCAGAGAGGTATTCATCAGCAGTCACATAATGGGGCGTTCTGTCCTGCTCCAACTGTCCCGGTACACGGAAGATTACGCCTTGCAACTCTCCGGCCAGTTCTTCTTTTGTTTTTCCGGTAAGCTGGCTCATATAGTCCATATCCACGCAGGCTTTTTCCGAGATGGACACCGCCAGTGCTTCACTTGCCGTATCCACCACAGCCACCGCCTGATGGGGCTTGATGGTCCGCTTGGTGAACATATCTGCCTTACGTTCCAGTTTACCGTCCTCGTCGATGACTTCCAGCGCACAGAGCAGGTAATAGGAAGAATCGTCTGCATAGGCCAGACGGTTTGCACGGTCATTGATGAGACCGTATTTGGCAGAAAAGCTGTCATAGAGGCTGTTCAGTTCCGCCTGCTTCTCCCGAATGGTGCTGTCCGGAACCGCTGCATCCATCTGAAGGTCGATCAGTTCCTGCACACAATCACGCAGTCCCACAAGACCTTTCACGCGGGCTTCGGCGGTGGCGTTGAGGTCAGGACGCACCATACGGCTGTTTTCCCGGTAGTACACCTGCCCGTCTACAATGGCATAGGAATAGTTCTTCACATTGGGGTCGGCAGGAATGGAGGTGTCAATGGCTTCGCCCTCGCCCAGCTCCGGCAGCTCGGCCTCCTGGTAGGTGCCGCGAATGTACTTCACGGCATCGTGCAGCTGATCGGCCAGTTCCAGCCCCTCAATGGGGTTCACGGTGTAGTCCATACCATGTGCAGTGCTTACCGGCTCCTGTCTGCCTAGCACCATTTCCGGGTGGTCGATAAAATACCGGTTGATGGCAAACCCGTCCTCCGTCTGTCCGGTCTGGGTCCATTCCGGCACGATGTCCAACGGGCGATCCCGCTTTTGGAGAAAGATGATGTCGGATACCACCTCGGCACCGGCATTCTTTTTGAACGCGTCATTAGGCAGACGGATGACTCCCAGCAGCTCGGCACGTTGAGCAAGATACCGGCGCACGGTGGAATCCTTGGCGTCCATGGTATATCGAGAGGTCACAAAAGCTACCACACCGCCGGGACGCACCTGATCCAGTGCTTTGGCAAAAAAATAGTTATGAATACTGAAATTCAGCTTGTTGTAGGCTTTGTCGTTGACCTGATACTGGCCAAAAGGCACATTACCAATGGCAAGGTCATAGAAATCTCGCCTGTCGGTGGTCTCAAACCCGGCCACGGTGATGTCGGCCTTGGGGTAGAGCTGCTTTGCAATCCGTCCACTGATGGAATCCAGCTCAACGCCATACAGACGGCTGTTTCGCATTTCTTCCGGCAGCATACCGAAGAAATTGCCCACACCGCAGGACGGCTCCAGGATGTTGCCGGTCTCAAAACCCATGCGGCCCACGGTCTCATAGATGGCCCGGATTACCGTGGGACTGGTGTAGTGCGCGTTGAGGGTGGAACCTCTGGCGGCGGCATATTCCTCCGGGGTCAGCAGTTCTTTTAGCTGGGCATACTCTAAAGCCCATGCCGGTTTCTCCGGGTCAAACGCATCAGAGAGACCGCCCCAGCCCACATATCGAGAAAGAACCTCCTGCTGTTCGGGGCTTGCCTGCTGTCCGGCAGCTTCCAGCTCTTTCAGCAAACGAATCGCATTGACATTTGCCTGGAACTTGGCTTTCGGACCGCCCTCACCCAAATGCTCATCTGTAATGCGGAAGTTTTTTGCATTGCGGCGCAGGTTAGCCTTGTATTCCTCATAAGATGCTTCCTCGGCAGCTTTGGCATTGGGAAAGGTCTGCCACTGGCCATTGACCTGAATGGAAACCGGGTGTTCATCCAACACTTCCTCAAAGGTTTTCTCCGGCTCTGTTACAGGGGCTGGCGGCTCCGGCTCCTCGATATGCAGCTGTTCCACCACCACATCATAAGGTAGATGGTTCTTATCGCCCGGATAGACGGCCATGGTCTCAGAATGGAAGGTCGGGGATTCGGTAGTCGGTTGGGGCTGTTCCTGTCCAAAACCGTCCTGCTGACGGGCATACATCCCGCGCAGCAAAGGCGCAACTTCATCCCAGCGGAAATACAGCATAGCCAGACGCTTTTCCTCTGCATCCATGACTTCCAGTTCTATGCCCTGTGCCGTGGTACGGTAATCGGCAATATCGCCGGTCTCCAGATTCAGTGTCTCGATCTCACCAGAATAGGCTCTGCTCAGCCAGTAGGCGATCTCGCTGTTGCTCCTGCCGGATTGCAGCAGCGTGAAAATCTGCTTTTTATCCGCTTCATCCATCAGTCCATGAGCCAATACATCCCGCAAGTCCTGATCTGCCTTGTCCGGGTCAATAGGAAGAAATTCGGTATAGTAAGCATTGCGGCGGTCTGCCCGAAGCAGCTGCTCGAACTGTTCTTTGCGCTCTGCCCGGTAGATGGGATATACCATCCCGGTGGGCAGAAGCTGTACGGTGTCCTCCCGCAGCTCGGTGATCTGATAGGCGTCATCCTCGATATACACGGTATCGCCCACGGCATAGACCGGGGCGGCTGGGTCATAGGAGGTTCTTTGCGGAATTGGGCGGCGAACTGCGTCATATTCCTCATCGGAAATGGAAACTTTGGAAGTCTGCTCTGTCTCGGCATCTGCGATCTGCCCTACATCCGACACCACCTGTTGGATAAATGGGTCATTGTCCAGTTTTTCCGGGTCTGCCACCTGTCCGTTGACAATCCCTCTTTCCTCCAGGGCTTCCCGGATGGCGATGGGGTCGATGTTGTCAAAACGTTCCTGTTCTTCTTCGGTATAGAACCGGTCCTCCTGAATCAGCTGGGCAAGCCTGCGCTGTACCTTCGGCCAGGGCAGCTGCGTTTCCTCCGGGCTTCCGGCACGGACAACGAACGGGATGTTGCTGCCACTGTATTCCTGAGCCAGCCATGCAGCGGTATCTTTCTCTCTTGCATGGTCTTTCATATAACGGACGACAGCATGTTTACTCTCGATATTGCCGTTCCATGCACAAATGGCAGTATCAATATCTTCCTGAGAAAGAGGGCGCAGAAGTTCATGGAGCTTTGGATAGGTTTCGTCGATCACTTCCCGGTGCAGTCGCTGTCGGAACTCCGGCACATCCGAATAGAGGCGAATCAGCTCCATATCCTTAGAACCAAGGACCGCACGGCGCACAGCGGCATTGCCCTCGATGACAACATTTTCACGGTCAGAATGCCCGCAGGCATTGCGGTATGCGGCATCCTCGGAAATGGCGGCAGTCACCACAGTCTTATACTGCTCAAACTGCTCCCGAAGGGTAGGCTTTGGCGTTTCTTCCTCCACCTCCGGCTGCTGAGCTTGGATGGCATCTTCTTCTGCCAATTCCTTTTCAGCCTTGATTTTGTCATACTGCGCCTGTTCCTGTTCGGTAAGATAGCGGCCTTTCTGGACAAGAGAGGTAATGCGCTTGGCAACCTTTTCCCAGTTCAAGTGAACATCCGGGCAGTCCTGCTTTTTATAGTGCAGTCCTTTCCCGTCGTGATCTTCGCCGCTGTGTGTTGCGCCGGACAGGGCATGAGAGCGTCCGCCAATGCCATACTCGTCTTTGAGGAATCTCACTTTTTCCTTATCCGTATGGTTTTCCATGAAGAACGCATAGATACGGCCTTTTCCTCCGGCGAAACTGCTTCCGCCGGTCATGGCGGCGTCGATCTCATCCTCGGTAATAAAGTGCTGGACGGTTGGCACTTGGGAAAGCTCTGAAGAAAAGGTCCTGCGGGGCAGGTCAAGGTCCTTCAGGTTCTCCCAGATCTCCCTCGGTCTATGATAGTGAAAACGCAACAGGTCACGGTCCTGCTGATAGGCAGTCCAGAAGGCGGCGTATTCTTCCTTGAGGGTCTGGCGGAAAGCCGGTTCACTCAGCTGCTCCATCAGGCGGCGGGTCTCCTCCGGGAAATCATTGCCTTTGATCTCTGACAGGCAGGACAAATATCCGCCTTTTCTGGCGTCCTCACTGAGATCGTGATACAGATGCCAGAGCTTTTCCGAGAGGAGGGAGCGTTCATAGCTTGCCGCTTCTGCAAGCTCCACATTGGAGGCAAACTGACCACTTTCCAAAAGCTCCCCGATACGCTCTGCGGCACTCTCCCAGGAAATGACCTGGGCAGACCTGTCATAACGGACAGACTTCCCATGTGAAAGATGGATACCATCCTCGGCATACCATGCGCTCACACTGCCAAGGCCATTGCCGCCGTGGTACAGCGTTTTCAGTATCTCGGCAATCTCAGCGGTGGTTTTCTGCTTTTCAAAGGCTGCAACCACACGCTCCCTTTGACGGTCTGTATTGCCGCCCAAACGCAGCACATGGTCGATGTCATTTTGGGCAAAAGAAAAAGCAGAGGATGTATGCGCTACATTCTCTGCTTCATCTATGGATTGGATCTGTTCCGCTTCGGAGAGGAACAGGTTTAGAGTCAGCTGTTGATAAGCTCCGCCATCAGGATCTCCTCGGCCTGAGCTTTGCAGGTGTTCATCAGCCCCACCCACTTCATGGGATCGCTGGCTTTCAGGTCCTCGGTGGCTCCCGCTTCCTTCGCCAGCTGGGGCATCATCTGCTCCAGTCTGCTCTGGGCGGTCTCGTCGATCTCCAGAAGGTGCGGGTACAGCTTCTCGCTCAGCAGCATCTGGTTGTAGAGGATGGGACGGTGTTCCTTCAGGTAGGTTTTCCTCATCCTTCCGTACTTGCCCAAGGGTTTCTCCGGCTGCTGGCTCAGCTTCAGGTCGGGAATCAGATAGTCTCCGTTCTGGATATAGGTCATGGGATTGTTCATCTTGTTTGCTCCTTTCTTGGTTGGCTTCGCGCTCTGCATTTCGGACGGTAACGCCGATCTGCCGCAGCACCTGCTGGTTGATCTGGCTGACCGCTGTTCCCAGCGCTCCGATGGTTGCCGGAGTATTGAAATCAAAGATCGCCATGAAATCTTCGTGGTCGAAGTAGCGTTCCGGCTCCAGTCCACAGCGGGACATCAAAGCGTAAGTGATACTGACGGTGGCTGCTGCCTTGAACTGTACTCCGATGTTAAACTCATCATATTCCTCCAAAAAGGAACCGTCAACGATATAGAAGAAGTCCTGCTGATGCTCCGTCCAGTATTCCTCAGCCAGTTTTCCGGCTACCTCGGTGAGCTGTCCGGCAAGGTCATCACCGGAAACATCATAGGTGCGCTCAAGCATGGCCTGCACCGAATCCAAATGGCTCTCCTCCAGCTGCCACAGCCAGGGAGTGCGGGAATGTTCACGGGTTCCGGTGTCGGAAATATCAAAAACATAGCGCAGGCGGGGCCTGTCCCCGGAATCGTCCACCAGAGCAATTCCCTTGGAGCCGCGCCTTACATACCGGCCCATCTTTTCATTCCACAAATCGTACTCTGCACAGGCGGTGGCGTCCGGACGCTGGGCGTAGATCATCAACTGCTCATGGAACGGGTACTTGTAAAGGCGGGAAGCAGTGGTGAGAAACCCTGCCCATTCCTGCCAGCTCCCCGTGAGCTGCGTTGTTACCTTCTCCGCCATCTGTGCATATAGTTCAGCTTTGGTTGGCATAGTGTTCTGTCCTCCTTTCAGTTTTGGGGTAAAAAGGTGGGGTGGCATATTGCCACCCCATCCCTGCGATTATAGTGTTTACTGGTCAAAATCCGGATACAACTCCAGCTCGGCAAACTCGGCATCACTCATGGCCTGGAGCTTGCCCAGTGCGCTGTCTGTCAACTCCCGCAGCTCGGTTTCCTCCGGGGCCAGCTCGCCGCGCATCTCACGTAGGCTGTCGATCAGTCCGGTGCGGCTGCCGGTATTGTAAATGCACATCAGGTTCATTTCCTCAAAAGTAAAGTTTCCCATATCAAATCTCCCTTTCCGCACTCTTTTTTGGCGCTATCTTTTTGTGTTCTGCCTTGGGCTGGCTTTTCAGCTGCTCCATGACGGACTTTTTCTTTTCCCGTTCCTCCCGATGGGCAGCGGTAGCCAAATCCATGAGGGAAATGGGCTGACCGTTGCGGGCCTGCTGTTCCAGCTCTGCCACCGTAGGCTCTTTTGCGCCATTGTTGATGATACCGTCGATCATGCCGTAATCGTCCTCCACGGCCATCTCCGCATTTTTCAGCGGATTTTCCGGCAGGAATCCGGGGATCTGGGTAAAACCAACACTGTCACAGTAATGACAGGATACCTTACCGTCCTGCTTGATCGCAACGATGTCACTAACACTCATAGAAGGACTGTGAAAATCCGCCGGCTTTTGCAGATTAAACTGCTCATATAGTTTTTCTAGCTGCTCCGGTACCGTGCTAGACTCCCTCAGAGGAGCTGTGTAAATGAGGTCATAATTGCTGCGGTCTATGGAAATGTCATGTGACTTTAACCAATCCAGATTCATAAAGCGCACATTCTGCGGATCGTCACGGCTCACCTGATAGATGGCAAAGCAATCTCTGTTCTGGGATAGAAATGCCTGTTCGCGTTCCTGCTGATGTTCCTGACGCTCCATGACCTTTTCGTGGAACTGAGGGCTTTTCTCCCATTCCTCACGGTCCACGCCAAAAAGACCGCCATGATCCATGATTTCCTGCGGGTCAAACACCATGCTCTCCGTATTGTCCTCATGCAGCACATAGACGGTCAAACCGGCGGCATCCAGTTCCAGCGCCCGTTCTCTGGTAACAGGGAGCATCCCATCATAGGAGTAGCCGTATTCCTGCATATCTGGTGTGGAGACCTGCTCATCCGGCATGGGGTATTCATCCAGTGCCTGCTCCTGTGCTTCCGGCAGCTGGGAAGAAGCAGCCATCTGACTGGCCTCTGCCTGCATCTGCTGGTAGGCAGCTTCCTGCAAGGTCTCAATCATGGACAACGGTGCGTATTTTACCGAGTCTCTGCCCAAATCGTTGTCATCACAAATCTGGAGAACTGCCTTCATGCGGGAAATCTCCGGCATATCCAGCTGACCACCATCCAGCTCTTTCATGGACGCGGCATCGTAAAGGGTATAGTCCCAGCCGCTGTCACAGGATTGGATATGAAGATAGGTGGCATCGTCAATCAGAAACAAAGCCTCCTGCTGGTTGGCGTCCGCCCCCAGCACTTCCATTTCCGGCATTGCCGCAGCCAGTTCCTTTACCGCTTTTTGCACCAGAGGATTATCACGGTAATAGTCGATTGCCTGGATGCTGTCCAGGTCAATGGTCTGGCCGGTCAAAATCGGAAAAGGTCCTTCATAGTCGCTTCCGTCTTTCAGCTCAAAACCAATGCCCTTGATCCCGTTCATTCGTTCTGCCGGAATCTCCTGATAAATGCGGATTGCTTCCTCCAAAGACAGGTTATCGTGGTATTCTCCGAGGTTTGGAAATTCCATGCACTCTGCTACATAGTAGGTCAGATTGCTGGTTGGCTGCTCTATCGGGGCGGTTTCCGGCTCTGCCTTTGCATGAGGGTCGATTCCGCGCTCTTTGCAGATTTCCTTATAGTGGCGCTCAATGTCGGAGATCAAAGTGCCGGAGGTTTTGTTGATGGTCTCCAAACTGGCTCTCAGTTCTTTCAGCTCCTTGCCTTGACTCCAACTGGCAATATAGCCAAAGCTGTTTTCTCCTGTCTCAATTCCAAAATATTTGCAGACTGCATAGGAGATGCTTTCCGCTTCTACTTCTTCCGTGCGGCGGCTCTTTTTCTCTGCTCCTTCTTCATTTTCCTGCTTTTTATGGTCATGCAGCTTGCTGTGAGCAATTTCATGGACCGTTGCTGAAACCGTCTGAACCTCACTCATGCCCTGACGAATGGCAATTTTCTGATGATCGGCAGAAAAATAGCCGTCCGTATCAGCGGCCATTGCTTCAAAAGTAATCGGCACCGGTGCGCTGCGGCGCAGGGCCTCCATGAATGCCTCATAATTTGGCACATTGCCGGAAAGGGAGGAAGCAAGCTCCGGCAAAGGTTTCCCGTCGGTCTGACTCACATCAAAGACCTTGACAGGGCGAAACATGGGAATCTCGATTTCTTTTTCCTCTGTGACGATCTTTCCGTCTTTATCCAGAATCGGAGCCTTGGTATCTGGGTCCAGCTTCTGCTCCTCGATTTTCTTCTTATACGGTGTGGGAGCGATGATGGTAATGCCATGCTCGCCCTTTTTTACATGACGCTCAAACTGGTCTTTCCACTTATTGTATCCGGCTACCAATGTGGCGTCCGGCTTCTGCATATAGATGAGCATGGTGTTGTTTACCGAATAGCGGTGGAAGCGGGACATGACGGACAGATAGCGCATATACTTTTCACTCTCAAACAGTTCTTTGATGCCCTGCTCGATGCCATCTGTGATTTCCCTTAGCCGTTCTCGGTTGGTGGGTTTGTTCTCAGCCATGATTTTCAATCTCCTTTCCAAGTGTGTGATTTCTGCTGTGTGTTCTGCAATCCATGCCTTTTGTTCTTCTTCACTTTCATAAAGGAAAAGGTCCAGCAGGTATTCTACATAGGCTTTCTTCTGGATTGCTTCCACAAAGCGGGGGTGCGGTTCTTCCTCCGGTGTCCTGGGAGAACGGTCGGCTTCCCATTTTTTCAGCAGATAGTAGTAATCGGACAGTACGCGATAACAGCGCTGTCGATCCTCCCGAAACTTCTGTGCCTCGGTTTTTTGCCGGACATATCTCCTGCGGGGCGGGGCCTGACTGTCATAGATCAGGCCAAAGTCCTGTGCCAGTTTCTCCGCCGCTTCTTTTGGGGAGAGGTTAAAGAGCTTTGCGGTAAAGTCGATCACATCCCCATCTTCACCGCAACCAAAGCAGTGGAACCGCTGGTCTACCTTCATGCTGGGGTTCTTATCATCGTGAAAGGGACAGCAGGCCATACCATTTCGTTTGACCTCGATCCCATAAAACGCTGCCGCTTCTCTGGTGCTGACCGACTGCTTGACCGCTTCAAATACATTCTCTGCCATGTGCCTTTAACTGCCGGACTTTTTCACAGGGGGCTGGTATCCGGCGACTTTCGCACGCTCACTGGCAGCTTTGCGGCGCTCGGCGCTGTATGGCTCCCGGACTGATACACACCGCTTGGGGACTGTAAAGTTATGGGCGTCCTTTCGGGTGATCTGGTCGGGGTGCTTTTTTGCCAACAGTTCCAGCTTCTCCATCAGACGGGGATCGTGGGTATAGACCTCAGCCATTGGTTCTGCCTGGTTATAGAGGAGAATGGTTTCCCGTTCCACTAAAGAGAGCTTCATCGGCTGCCTCCTTTCCGCTGGTCAAATTCCAGCTTGAAGTTGGCATACTGTCCATCGTCCTCCAAAACCACAGTGGCATCGTAGGTCTTGCCGGTTTTCTCCGAATATAACCCCGTCACACGGACACGGCCATCGTTCAGCAGCGCAGACACCACAGCCTTGGTCGGCTGTTTTTTCTTGGCAGCCCACCATTTGTTGTTTTTCCAGATTGCAAATTTGCAAGAATCATTCTGACAGAAGAAGCCTTTTTGCAGTTCTGCAACTTCACCGCCGCAGCGAGGGCATTTGCCCACCACCTCGTGGGGCGGAGTGAACAGGTACTCAGTTCCCTTGATGACCTGATAAGTCCCCACCAGATCTTTCAGCATGGTGCTGATCCCGGCCAGAAACTCCTCTGAGGCAAGCTGCCCGCGCTCGATCTCTCCCAGGCGGTACTCCCACTCGGCAGTCAGAAGCGGCGATTGCAGTTGTTCCGGCAGCACTGTGATAAGGGAAACTGCATCGTGGGAAGGGAGAAGCTGCACCGTTTTCCTGCTCTTTTTTCGTTCCAGAAAACCAGCAGATACCAGCTTTTCCAAAATACCGGCACGGGTGGCCGGTGTCCCCAGACCTTTTCGCTCAGCATCCTCCGGCATATTCTCTTTTCCGGCAGTCTCCATTGCGGACAACAAGGTATCCTCCGTAAAGTGCTGAGGTGGACTGCTTTTACCTTCTTTGACGATTGCCGCAGCAACCGAAAGGGTCTGGCCTTCGGTCAGCTCCGGCAGAGCTTTCTCTGCGCCCTCTTTTTTCGGCTCTGCATCCTTCATTTTGGCACGGTAAGCGTCCTCCAATGCTTTCCATCCGGGATGCTTCACCGTTTTTCCTTTTGTGGTAAACTCCCCACCGGCACACGCTGCAATCACAACGGTTTCCGAATAGATATGGGGTTTGGCTACGGCGCACATCAGACGCAGGGCCACCAGCTCCAGCACCGCTTTTTCTCCCGCAGGAAGGGCAGAAAGGTCTGCATCCTTGAGATTTCTGGTAGGGATTACTGCGTGGTGGTCGGTTACTTTCTTATCGTTGATGACTGTCTGCGGATCACAGGTAATGGCGATCCCTTTGCGAAACGGCATAGCATTGGCAACCAGATTCACCAACACCGGCAGGCTGTCTGCCATATCACCGGTCAGATAGCGGCTGTCAGTACGGGGATAGGTGCAGAGCTTCTTTTCATACAGGCTTTGCAGATAGTCCAGGGTCTGCTGGGCTGTAAATCCAAGCAGGCGGTTGGCATCTCTTTGCAGAGTAGTCAGGTCATAGAGGGCAGGCGGCTTTTCGGACTTTTCCTTGCACTCCACCTTTTTGATTGTGACATTTGCACCCTGACAGGCTTCTTTCAGCTGCTCAGCAGCAACCTTATCCGCCATGCGCTCCCCGGATACGGTAAGACCGGGCAGCTCCAGCGCCACGGTATAAAAGGGAATCGGCTGAAAGGTGTCGATCTCAGCTTCTCGCTGAACAATGAGCGCCAGCGTCGGGGACATCACGCGCCCGATGTTGAGGGTTCGGTGATACAGCACGGAAAAAAGCCTTGTCGCATTGATCCCCACCAGCCAGTCGGCCTTGGCACGGCAGAGGGCAGCATCCCGAAGTCCGTCATAATCCGCACCGGGGCGCAGGTTTGCAAAGCCTTCCCTTATGGCAGAGTCCTCCATCGAAGAAATCCAGAGCCTTTTCATCGGCTTCTTGCAACCTGCCAGCTCATAGACGCTGCGGAAGATCAACTCGCCCTCGCGTCCGGCATCGCAGGCATTTACCACCTCCGAAACATCCGGGGCATTCATCAGCTTTTTGAGAATATCAAACTGCTTTTTCTTATCTTTTCCCACCACCATCTGCCAATGTTCCGGCAGGATAGGCAGATCATCATATCGCCACTTGGCATACTTTGGGTCATAGCTGTCTGCATCCGCAAGACCGGCCAGGTGACCCACGCACCAGCTGACACGCCAGCCGTTACCCTCCAGATACCCGTCCTTACGGACGGTTGCGCCGATCACCGCCGCCAAATTCTGGGCGACTGATGGTTTTTCGGCAATTACCAATTTATGTTGAGCCATGATGGTTCCTCCTCTCTTTGAGCCATCGGGACATTTCCCGGTGACAGATACCTACGCAGGGTCTTCCATAATTCCCGCAACCATAACAGGGGTGGCTGTGGGGTAAAGAAGGAGGACGGGAAGTTTCCTTCCCGCCCTCCGGCCTGCGTGTCATCATGCGTTCATAGGGACTGTTTGTGAATCGGGTCATTTCACGCTGTCCTCGTCATCTTCTTCTGTGCTGCCCCCGTCAGCGTCAGGCTCGTCCGACTCCTCATCCTCGGTTTCCCATTCCTCGGAATCTTCCTCGCCATAATCATAATCGTCCAGACTGTCATTGCCCTTGGTCTTAGGCTTGTTCTTAACGAGCTTCAAGTAGGCAAATATGCCACCGCCACCAAGCAGAGCCAGCAAAAGGACCAGCGCAGCCGGGTTCAATCCGGCAGGCTTCTCCTTTTCCGGCTCCGATGTTTCTGCCGGAGGTTCCGGTGCTTTGCCCGTACATTTACTCTTATCAGTTGCGCAGACCGGGCAGGCCGTATTGACTGCCCCTGCTTCACATTTTGTTGAACAGCTGCATACCGCAGGCATCTCCTCTTTGGGTTTTCCATCTTCCATCAGCGCCGCAAGGTCTGCATCGTCCACCTGATTCAGAAAGTGAACAGCAGTCTCCTTGTCCTCATTCGCCCTATCAATCAGGATGTAAAAGTAATTTCCAGCTTTGGTCGTAACAGTAATAAGCTGCTTATTGCCTCCAAAATCATCCACCAATGCCGCATTCCCCTCCGGTGTAAGTGCCGGTGCCGGTTCTGTTTCTTCCACAATCACATTGCTGTCATTGGTAGAATCCTCTGCCGGTGCCGCCGGAGCCTGTTCTGACCCCTGTGCGAATGCAGGGATCGTAAAGCCAAATGCCACAACCATTGTCAGGCAAAGGGCGGAAAGTGTTTTGCAAATTCTTTTATTCTTCATAAGCGGTAGCCTCCTGATTATTTGATTCCGACAGTGCTGTATCTCTGCCGTGGTTCATTCCACCGGAAAGCATAGCGTTCAGCTGTGCTGGAGTCATGCGTAACGCACGAACCATCTGAACGATTTCCAGATTCTCTGCCTCCGTTTTCTGTGCTTCCAGGGTCTTGAGCTTTTCCTGATATTCCGCAATCTTCTCACGGGTTTTCTCAATTTCCTGGTCGATACGTTCAATTTTGTTTTTTGCCATAACCGTTCACTCCTTTCCACAAAGTCTGTTACCAGTTCATCAGGCCGTAGCCCTTAATGCTTTGATAATTCAGGTCATAACTTTTGATCTTGCAGGCATCGCCGGAATTTCCCTCCACAGTATAAACACGGCTGCCATCCGTACCGATCACGATACCCACATGGTCCGCTGTCCCATCCAAATCCCAGTCAAAGAAAATTGCATCTCCGGGAGCCAGATTGTTATAGCCTCTTGCACCCCATTGTCCATGAGACTGGAACCACGGAACACCTTGCCACTCACAGCCTGCAAAGCGCGGTTCACTTTTTCCAGCCTGGTTATAACACCAGGATACAAAGCAGGCGCACCACTCCACGCGGCTGTCAAAGCCATACCAGCTCCAATAAGGATAGCCGCCCACATTGCCGACCTGACGCTTGGCCAGCTCCACCAACTGCGGATTTCCGGGACGGGTTCCATTTACAAACTGTACACCGGTCAAGTCCTCGGAATTGCCCATGTCAGGGGAACCACCGCCAAACAACAGCGGCTTATTGCCCATGGTCTGCCGGTAAACCTGATACATTTCCATCTGCTCCGGGGTCAGTAACTCCGACGCCACAGCGGAAATGGGCTTGCTGGTGAGTTTCACATTCAAAATGTAATACTCATAGGGGACTTCTTCTGAGGTGGTCTCGCCGGTCTCCGGGTCGGTGGAGGTCTCCGTGCGGTAGCGAATCTCCACTTCCTCAGTAAGCGTCAGCTGATACTGTGCTGCAAACACACGCGCCAGCTCTGCCTGAGCGCTCTGCTGGGTGTAACCTTGCAAGACGGCAGACAGAAATGCTGCCAGCTCATGAGGGTCATGGCCGATCATACCAAGGTCATAGCGATACTCGTCATACCCTGGGTGGCTGCTTTCAATGTTGTCGATTTCCTCCTGCAACTGGGCTTCTCTGGCTGCATAATCTGCCTCCACCGCCAGCATTTCCGGGTCATCCGACGGATAGGTGGTGCCGGAGAGAACGGAACCGATGCTCTGCGCCATCATGGAGCAGGAGGACATGGTATTCATCAGCATACAGGTAATGAGGAACAAAACCCCTGCCATCAGGAAACCCTTCTTGTGGCGCATGACGAATGCCCCTGCCTGCTGTACCTTTTCTTTTACCGTCCTTGCGGCTTTTCCGGTTTTGGATGCAGCCTGGGCGGTATTTCCGGCAGTCTGACCGGCGTGTTTGGCGGCGGCATACTGCTTTTTGATGGCCTGTTTTTGCTGCCAGCGGGAAAGAGGGTTGCTGGCAAACTGGGGATTTTCCTGCAAAGATTTCTGGTACAGAACATTTACATTTGCCTTTTCCAGTTGACGCTCTGCCTGGGCTGCTTTGCGGTACGGCTTCAGCTTGTGGCTGCGATAGCCCTCCCGCACCAGATAAGCGCCGGTCTCCACCGCTTCCTCGGACTTGTGGGCGCTTTCCACGCCCACATTGTCCTGCTCTGTTTCCCGGATCTCTTTGTGGAGCTTGCCTGCGACCAGATGGACGGGAGCTTCCCTGACTCCTTGAGAAACTTTGGAAGGTGGCTTTTTCTTGTCCTCAAAGGTCAGCTTCGAGGTCTTTTTTCCGGTATCCGGGTCAATGACCGTCTGCCTGACCTTTTTCTTTGGGATATTGGCCTGCGCCTTATCTGCTCTGGCCGCAGCTTTCTCCGCTTTACGGATCGGCTTTTCCAGTGCAGGATCAGACCGTTCCTCATCAGTAAAGCGCAGGCGCGGCTCTTTATTCAAACCATTCTCCCAGCATGAGGGAGGACATCATGTAGTGCAGCTCTGCATAAATGGCCATTCCCACAGGATCGTTGAACATACAGCCGGACAGGTAGGCATAAAACTGTGCCACCACATCGGACAGGATCTTCGCCTCTGTTCCTTCCAGAATCAGGCCGCCCATACCTTCTTTAGCACGAATGGCGCTCCAGACCTCTGCCAGACGGAGAAGCCCCACCTGACCGGTCTCATTCAGTTCGGCTGCCTGATCTGCCGCCGTGCGGCACTCGCTGACCGCATCGGCCATGACCGTAAGCAGCTGGCTGCGCTGGGCATTTACCGCCCTGTCAAAAAACATCAGCGGGTTTTTATTCAAAATGTTGGGGTTCATAATCATTCATCCTCCTTTTTCAATTCTTGAGGTTTGGTGGTCATAATGCGGTAAAGTTCGGTGTTCTTCGGGAAGTGGTCTACAAACGGCAGGATCGTGGAGCCATAGAACAGCAGGCCCTCGCCCTCACCGGAGTGGGTCACATAGCTAAGCTGGTGCGTGGAAATCCCCAGTTGCTTCGCCAAAATCTGACGGTCTCCGCCTGCCTGGTTAAGCATATACACGAAGTCCGAGTTTTCAAAGATGTTCTCTACCTCGCGGCTGCTCAAAAGGTCTTTGACATTCTGGGTGATACCTGTCGGAATACCGCCCCATTTTCTGAATCGCTTCCAGATTTCCACCGTATAGGCGGCGGTCTGCTCCTCCTTCAAAAGCAGGTGCATCTCGTCGATGTAGTAACGGGTGGACTTGTGGGCGGCACGGTTGATGGTAACGCGGTTCCATACCTGATCCTGAACCACCAGCATACCGATTTTTTTAAGCTGCTTGCCCAGTTCCTTGATGTCATAGCAGACAATCCGGTTATCAATGTCCACATTGCTCTGATGATTGAACACATTCAACGAACCCGTTACATAGATTTCCAATGCCGTTGCAATGTACTGAGCTTCTTTTTCTTCCTGCTCCCGCAGCAAGTTATAAAGGTCCTCCAAAATCGGCATATTCTCCGGCTTTGGGTCATTGAGATATTCGTTGTAAACCAGCCGTACACAACGGTCAATAATGGTTTTCTGCACCGGCTGCAAGCCCTCCTTACCGCCCACGATCAGCTCACACAAGCTGAGGATAAAGTCAGACTTGAGTGACAGCGGGCTTTCATCATCCGAATAGTCCAGATTCAGATCCATCGGATTGATATAGTTGGTTGAAGTAGGTGAGATCTTGATGACCTGCCCATGCAGACGCTCAACAAGAGGTGCGTACTCCGCTTCCGGGTCACAGATAATAACATCATCACTGGTAAGCAAAAAGCAGTTGGCAATTTCTCGTTTTGCGCTGAAGGACTTACCGGAACCCGGCGTACCCAGAATCAGGCCGTTGGGGTTTTTCAGCAGCTTTCTGTCCACCATGATGAGGTTGTTGGACAGAGCATTGATGCCGTAGTACAGAGCTTCTTTCCCGTTCTGGAACAGTTCCTGCGTAGTAAAGGGCACAAAGATAGCTGTGGAACTGGTGGTCAGTCCTCGCTGAATCTCAATCTGATTGAGACCCAGAGGCAGACAGCTCATCAGCCCTTCTTCCTGCTGGAAGTCCAGCCTGGTCAGCTGACAGTTATACTTCTGGGCAATAGAGCCTGCCTGAAAGATGTTGTTGCCAAGCTGACGGGGATTGTCCGCTGTGTTCAGCACCAGAAAGGTCAAAAGGAACATTCTCTCGTTGCGGCTCTGCAAATCCTGCAAGAGTTTTTTCGCTTCACTGCCGTAGGTAGCAAGGTCAGATGGAATGATGTCCATGTCGTATCCGGCACGGACTGCTTTTTTCTGTTCCTCGATCTTGCTGCGGTCCAGGTCGGTAATCTTCCGCTTTACCGTTTTGATGGCTTTCACCTGATCCACCGACTGAATGTGCATACTCACAATGAGCGAACTTTCCATATCCAGAAAATCAGCCAGCAAACGGTCATTCAGTTCCGGTGCGAGGATCTGCAAAAAAGAAACAGCTCCGTATTTCTTACCCATACGGAACTGCTTGCCGGTGCGGAACTCAAAGGAGCTTGGTGCAATAAAATCCTTTGTGGACAGACCGGAAGGAGCCAGCCAGTCCCATTCAAACAGAAACGGGAGTTGTTCATCCATGTGGAATACCGCATGAAGCTGAAAAAGCCTTTCTTTACCGTCCAGCGTTCTGGCAGCTACACCAAGTCGCTTGAAGTTATTAAGTATATCGGTCTCAATACGCTCCAGACGGGGCTTGGCGGCTTTGATGCTGTCCGCGTCTATACCAAAGGTCAGGTATTTGGTCTTGATGAGACCGTTGTTACCTCTGGCCAGCTGATTTTGCAGCATTGTGGTGTATTCCTCGCGGATACTGTCAAAGGCGTCCCTCTGGGGCGGGATGGAAATGGAGTTAGCAAAGGTCTCCTCCGATGCCGCAAGGTTCAAAAAAGACAGCTGGAAATGAATCGAGCTGTCAAAATAATTGAGGAAATCACACCAACCCTCAAAGATTGCCGTCTTATCTTCGTTTTGGGAGAGCTGATAGTTGATGTCCTGAAACTGGATGGTCTTTGTGTAGTGGCTGTCCGATATGCGGCAGATTCCGTCCGGCCACATCCGTTCATAAGGGATACTGTCCTGCGCAGATTTTCCTTTTTTGTCCGTGCGGTTAGCGCGGGCAATGGCCGCTTCGATCTGCTTCTTATCGGCGCGGGACAGTTTTTTCTTTGTCTTTACCGGCTGCACAGTTTTTTCCTCGGTTTTTCCGAACATCCGATGCAGCCATTTTTTTATTGCAGTGAACAATGTCATACACCTCCTTATCGAGCATTTCCTGCCGCTTTAATACGGCATAAAAGTTGTTGGTCTGGTAAGGTCGCTGCTTTGGACGGATCACAGCTACTTTGAGAATGTTGCCCACGATCTTTTCCAGGGGCTGTCCATGCTTTTCGTACATAGCCAGCATAAAGAAGGGCAGCATAACCAGCATCATACACATAGCCGCTACACTGTTTCCGGTAGGTTTTCTGAGCAAAAAGAAAAGCGGTACGCCAATAAACGCTCCGCCCGTGAAGCAGATAAGCTGCCGCTTGGTCAGATTGAACATGACCTTTGTTTTGACTTTTGTTAAGTCCTTGGGTACGGGTACATAAGCCAATGTGGAAACCTCCTTCCGTTTTAGTGCGCCTGAAAGACTGATTTGGCGAGACTGCCGGTTTTGAACAGCGTAAAACATAGCAGTACGGTGTAGCCCACGCAGCTCCAGATTGCCATGATGATGTCATCTTCCAGAGCGATGTTCTGCACCAGCACAGCATAAATTGCCACGCAGACGATAATGAGAAACGCCTGAAAGCCCAGTGCCAGCAGGGATCGGAGGTAATTCTGTCCCATACCGCCCCATTCTTTGCCCATCATTGCAGCCATTGGAACGGGAGCCACCGAAGTTACAAGGTAGATCTCGATCATACGGCCATAAATAACGATAAAGATACAGATATACAACGCCCACATGGTAATGCCAATAAAGAGGGATTGGAACCACAGTCCGAACAGCGGTCCCAAATCCATTTCCATCAGCCTCGGTTCCAGATCGGTCATAACTGAGGAAATGTCAATGGACGCATCCGAATTGATAATCCCTGCCGCCTGCGCCACCACGCTCTGCGCCATATCAAAGACGCCCATCACGATATTCCATGTGTTTGTGACAATGAGGATGGCGGCAGCTGATTTGAACACCCACTTGAAAATCATCCAGGTATCCACATCATGCAGGTTGTTCTTGTCTGCAATCATCTGGATCAGGTCTACGGTCATCACGATAGCCAGGATCACACCTGCAATCGGCACCATGATGGAGTTTGACAGATTCTCAATCATATTGAAAATACTGCCATTCCATCCCTGTGGGGTCTGTCCTACCTGTACGGATATATCCGCGACCTGTTGGTTTACGCTGTCAAACATCCCCGAAAGGTTGCTCATAATACCGCCCACCAGCATTTCTTTCAGCCAATTTGTCAGGGCTTCAAGTAAGAAATCCATACGGTGTCAACCTCCTTTCCGCCGCCCCCGCAGGACTGCGGGAGCGGCAAGGATTTCATGCAGGAACGCTTAGACAGAGAACAGCCCGGAGAGCAGAGGTACAAGGACCATGCCGACTACGGCTACACCAGCGCCGGCCATAAGCTGCTTCATGCCCTGAGATTTGGCGCCAGGGTTGTCGTTGCCGTAACCTTCCAGCAGGTTGATAACGCCCCAGATACCGAGACCGGCACCGAGCGCGATAACGAGGGTCTGAAGAACGGTGATTGCCTGTTCAAAAAATGCCATATAGTTTGTTAGCCGGAATCTGATTAAAAAATAGGTTTGTCATGTTTCATAGGCATACAAAAGCCGGAACAATCTGCCCTCGATATATGAGAGCCTGATTCCGGCTGTCCTCCTTTTTCATTATTTTGTTGATGATTGCCCGCTTTGTACGCCAATGGCCTCAACAGAGGCAGTTGCGGCAAATAGATACGATCACTCCTTTCTCAGCGGAACCGTATTACACGCCCTCCGTGTC
>OGDZ01000036.1_pt1 | contig 26597 bp, 9 predicted proteins | sample 1570561 | NCBI WGS metagenome assembly OGDZ01 (sample SAMEA2582166, study PRJEB24529) | metagenome | biome: Human gut stool | place: China | collected 2011
GCTTTTATTTATATGCATATTTTTATCATTTTAATGATTGCGCGGAACAAATATACTGCTCCGGGCAATCATCCTATGTTTAACTATTTACGGGTTTTGTTCATTTCTTCTATCATTTCCTTTTTGAGTTCATTCAATTCAGCCTCAATATTCTTACGTTCCTCATCATCAACTGTGTCATTCAGTTCATTATAGAGGTCGTCAATATCCCTACGATAATCCTCAAAAATTTCATACCGCTCGTATTCGGGTGAATTGTAAAGGAAATCAATCTTTTCCGCATAGTCAAATATGTCGTTGTCGGTATCTTCCTCATAGTGCTTTAATCGGGATTTCAATCGGTCATGCTCCTCTTTCAATCGGAAATACTCATTGTTCACAGCCCTGTACTCGGTGCGTTCGTCCCCGGCTTTGACCAGTCTGTTTGCCAACAAGAAGCTACGAGGGTCATACTCACGGTTGCCTGTAACGGTTTCTACTGTCTTGCTCAACTTGTCGATTGTTCCGAACACGCCACCGAAATAACCGTTCAGCATATATTCAATCTTGGCAGGATTGAAGTCGATAGCACCTTTTGTGTAAGAATCACCGCCAGTAGCTTCGTTCATGACATTTGCAAGCCCGACAATGTATTTGTTGGCACTCTTGTATGCTTTTGTCCATTCGGGCATATCCTTATTCCAAGGGGTGTCCTTGTACAAAGGCATACCCGTCCAGCTCTTTTCCGCAACGTAGGCTTCCCACAGGGGTTTATAGGCACTCGGCACAAAAGCGTTCAGTCCGCCTCCGCCCTCCAAGAGGTCAATCGGCAATATTTGTGTAACCTGTCCTGTTATGGATTCGGCTATTTCGCCACCTGTTAGATGTTCCTTCCCATTAAGGATGGAAATCATCAGTTCGCCCATGCCGTAAACTGCCCTGTATTCTACCGGAAGAGGAATGGATACCCAACTGTTTCCTGCACGGAAAAGAATATTGCTGCGCCTTACATATTCGGGAAGATTGTAGTATGCGTTCTTGTCATCATCGTCATCATCATCGCCACCCAAGTAGGCAACAATGGCACCAAGAAGGAACATCGCCGCAATGCCTGTAAAGGATTTGGCTGGATGGCGTTTCACCTGTCGCCCAAAGTTTGTCGTACCTTGAATGGCGGCATTCCAAAATACATAACCGCTACGACCAAGCCCAGATACCAATGCACTGGCGTTACCTGCCTTTGTCTGCCCTGTACTGTCATAGAATTTTGCTCCGCTGCCTTTCTTGTTGAAGTTCACGCTTATTTCCTTTGCATCATAAATGGACCTGTCAATGCTCCTGCCCATTTCACGTGATGTCATGAAAGCGGCAAAACGGGCGCAGTTCTCAACGGCTCGGTTGTACTCATCGAAACGTTCGCCCAACAAGTCCCATGCTTTTTTTACAGGAATCTTGCCGCTCGATTTTTTCAGTTCCCTGCGTATGTCGTTTTTATGCTGTTCAATGTCACGGATATTGGCGTAGCCTGTTTCTCCTCCGTTCATCATGAACTGATGAAACATCGCTTCCGTCTTGTTGCCCATGTCAAGTGTCCCTTTGCGGTGTTTTGCCAAGAGTTGCTTTATTCTTACAGGGTTGGCATACATATAATTGCGATGAAAACGCAGTGCGTAGTTCGGGCTTTCCCTTATCCAGGTCATGGTATTGGTGTATAACATATCTCGCATAAAGTTCGACACGATGAAGTCCGGGTTTCGTGTAGTATAGAACGCACTCAACTGTCGGTTGATATTTTCTCCTGCACGGAGAATAGCCCCGATTGCCCCCGACATGTCGTTATCGGGATTTGTCTGTCCGTTCAATGCCTGTGCCGCACGGGGATTGCCGTTAATGGTAATCACATAGTCCCTGCCGCCACGCTTCACAATAATTTGGTGCTGCCTCATATCCCTGCTTTCCACAATACGGTAAGGAATATTCACGGTATCTTTTCCATGCTTGTATCGGTCAGGGTATTGCTGTGCCAGCGATTTCATCTTTGTTTCAAAGTCCAGCATCTTCCGTTCTACTTCTTCGGGGGTGTCTGTACTGTCTATGTTGTCAGGAAACACAGGCTTCCATTCGTTGGTCACCGTATCGTATTCTACCCAAATGTCGCTCACACTGACAAGGTCGCTCGGATGGTTAAGTGCGAAATTAAGGAAACGCTGTTTTACCAATTTGTTCCGGTTGCCCTGCATGATAGCACCTTCTGCCATTGATTGCAGGTTGGCAAAAGGGTCATCCGCTTTCGACCTTCGTCCTTCCGCTTTCTTGATAGGAGCATTGAATGCACTTTGCTTGTGCGTCAGATATGCGTATGCTTCAGTACTGGTCTTTTCATCAAAACCACGTAACGGAATATAAAAATCATACATATCTGAAATCTTGTCAAAGGTCGCTTTGCTCATCATGCCACATTCGTATGACTTTGAAAGTATTGCTTTGCTCACAGCATTGACTTTTTTCCAAAGGTCGGCAGTGTCATGTGCCTGTTCGTAATCGTTAACCATTATCTGTGCTTCCGTTTCAGCATCGGTAACATTATCCATACCTGTAAGGGCTGTAAGTCCGGCATAGTCGGTTTGGTCTGCATTGGTTGCCCCATTATTGATTGCTTCATTACGCATATATGTATTGCGTTCAAGTCCGTGTTTCGCCATCATGTAATCGGTCAATTCCTCACGCTCTGCCTCAGTCCGGGCGAGTTTGGCAACTTCATCAAGCATGGGCTTGAACAGGGTGTGTGCAAATGCATCGGCTTCGGCTTTGTTCACGCTCGACAGACGATTTTCGCCCAAGTATGCGTTTTCAAATCCGTCCACATCCTCAATGTTTGTTCCTTGGCCAAGGATAGCCTGCATAGCTTCTTTAAGTCCGAGCATACTATCCTGCAATGCTTCCTGTGATTGGAACATTCCTGTCTTAACACGTCTTTCGTAGCGGTCTCGTGCCAACTCTCTTTCGTGCATTTCGGGGCTGCCGTCACGATAGAGCTCATCATTGCTATCTGCTGCAAAATTCGGGTTGCGGTTGGTATCCGAATAGTTACCAACCCCCAACTCGTATTGTTTTGCCACATCAGCAGCTTCACCCAAGATGCTCCTGTATCTGCCCGGCTCGGCAAGGTTCTCATAGCTTCTCCACAATATGTAGCGCAGTTCGTTGTCTGTCAGAGTAACCCCTCTGAAATCATCGAAGCCTATCTTATGGAGCATATTCAGGAAGAAATCCTTTATCTGCCGCCACCAGCTTGCATTGATGTTTTCAAATTCTGTTTGTTCGGCAAGCGAAGCAAGATATTCTTCGGTAGCCTTTCGGAAATTCCAACCGTTTTTTGCAGCCATATCTACAATGCGTTTGCGTATGTTCTCATCGGCATTGTTGAATACATTATCAAGGAATGTGTCAAAATGTTCTCCGAACAACTGGCGCAAACCATAGTGCGCCACAGCCTCATGTAGCAGCGTCTGCTCAACATCAAACGCACTTGTATGGTTGGGAATGACAATGGTTATCTTCCCTGTACTCTTCGAATAGAAGCCTTTTGCACGCTGTTTCTTTCCATCCAAGACGGAAGCATCAGTAACAATCTCCACATTGTCAAGATGCAGCTTCTCGGCAAGGATTTCCACACGTTCTGCCATTCTTTGGCGTTCGCGCTGTGCAAATTCCCTCCGTTGCTTTGCCGTTCTTCTTGACTGACCGAGCAGTTTTGCTACTGGGTCATTCTCATAACTGACTTCATCATCGGTGTAGGCACCACCACCTTCGCGTTTTAATTCATCATCTTCTTCCGAGGCGGAAATATTATTTGCCGTTTCCACGCTTGCATCCATTTCAGCGTATTTGGCTTCCTTTTCCTCCAACTCTTTCTTCATCAGTTCGGCATATTCCTCTAACTGTGCTTTCGCCTGTGCCAATTCTTCTTCATACTCGAATGGCTTGCCCTCTCTTGACAGGAGTTCTTTCAATTCGGCTTCATTATGTTTTTTGCTTCGCTCTCCGGCACTCAATCTCTCTGCAAAATCCTTTCCTGTAATCACATTGTCTGTAATATCCTCAACGGCATTGCGAAGCAGGTTTTGGCGTACCGGCACATCTTCAATGCCGAGTTCAAGACAAGAGTAGGTCATTCTACGCTCAACATCATTGAAAAGTGTTGCACCGTCACTCATGGTTTTCCTTGTCAGTTTTGTTGTGACCACAAATGAAAAATCGCCTATCTGTATAATCAGTTCCCGTTTCTGTTCTCCTGAAATCTCACCGTCTTTCATCTGCTTCATTTCGGCAAGGACACTCTTGTTGTGTTCCTTGAAAAAATCATCCATTGTATCAACAGAAGTAAAGCGATGTTTCCCGGTTACAATCTCCTTGAATTGTCCATCGGGGAATGACGAGCGTACAGCCTCCAAGCACCTGCCGTTGTCCTCAATGCGCTTTTCCGCATCCTTGATAAAGGCTTTCAGTCTTGGCTTGGCATTATGGATATAGGTTTGGTCTGTTTCCCATTGCTTTTTGCGGCTTGCATATTTACGCACGTTCTTTTCCGCATTGTTTTTCAGCATGGCATACTCACTGCCGGAGAGCTGCGCAACGGTATCGCCAAACACATCTTCTTCCTCTTCAAGCACACGGTTGGTCATGCTGTTGTTCATCATCTGCTTGCCGTTCATGATACTGTCGGCAATCGCTCCCTTTGTTTTCAATCGTTGGTAGGCGGTAACATCCAAACTGTCCTCAACTCCGAAACGCAAGATGCGTACAGGCTTGTTCATGTCCTTATGCAAATTTCCCTGTCGCAAAATGCGTCCGTTGCGCTGGGTATAGTCCATAGGACGGTTGGGTGCATCCAAATGTATCAGCGTGTGCAGTCGTTCCTGAATGTTCACGCCCGTACCGAGCGTAAAGGTAGAACCGAGAATCACGCGAACTTCACCACGATTTACCTTTTCAAAGATTTCAAGTTTCTTCTTGACGGTCATTCCCGACCTCATTACTACAATCTCATCAGCAGGAACACCCTCTGCAATCAGTTTATTTCTGATGTCATCATAAAGATTGAATCCGCTCTGCTTATTTTGATAATTGTCGGCAAAAATGGCAACCGTACCTTTGTAGTCGGCTGTTTCTTTCAGTGAGCGCAAAGTTTGGCGCACGGCTTCATTGGTCTTGCTGTTTTGGTCGTCCTCTGCATCTGACTGCACCAATCGGGCATCCACGGCAGCAGCTTTGGCAATACCATACATCGTGAGCGGAATATGACTGTTCTCTTTCTTCTCTTTGCCGCTCATCTGCTCATAATGTTCAAGTTCGCTCTTTACGAACTTCATGATACTACGCAATGCACGTGTCTGTGGCAGATAGAGGTCTTGTGCCTTTCCTCCCTCCATTTCAGGTATTTTGTCCTTTACGCCACCGGCTTCTTTGGTAAGGACAGTATCGGACACTCCAGACCATATACGCACCAGTTCGGGCAGGTTCACGTATCCGGCAAAGCGATTGTTCTCCTTGAACTTTCCGCTTGTGGTGAATTCCAACATTTGCTGAATGTTACCGAAGTTGCGTACAAAGTCATCAAAGTAATAGATACCGTATTCTTTCATTGTATCGGCAGGCATGAGATAGCGCATGAACGTCCAAATCTCTGCAGCGGTATTGCTGATAGGCGTACCTGTGGCAAAGATTACGTTTCGTCCGTTGTTCTTTTCTAAAACAGCCTGTGTTTTCAAGAATACGCCTTGTGATTTTTTGCTGTATGACGGGTCCACACCTTTCACTCCACGCTGCATGGCAGTGGCAAATCCAAGGTGCTTGTATTCGTGGGCTTCATCCACAAGCAGGGCATCAATGCCCATGTCGTCAAAGTTCTCCACATCGTCAGTACGGCGGTCAAGCATTTCCATTGCCTTGACTTCTGCATTCTGCAAGGCTACGGCACGTTTTTTCTCATCGTTGGCGGTGCGTTTCTTTGAAGCATTGTCTGCAAGTCCGGCAAGCTGTTCCTCCAACAATTCGATTTCACGTTCGGCTTGCCGGGTAATCATGTTCTTTCCGTCCGGGTCTTCCTCTTTCATCTGTTCAAGAATGAGCATCTTCTCCTCAATCTTGTCCTGCACGAAAGCCATTTCCCTTTCCTCGCTGTCGGGAATAAATTCAAAGGTTGATTGCGGAACGACAATCATGTCCCAGTCGTTGTAGCGTATCTTGGCATAGAAGTTCTTTCTACCATCTGCGCTACGGTCTGCCTCTTCGAGTGTCAGTATCTTGGCATTCGGGTACAGTTCCTTTGCACTTGCAACAAATTGACCTACCGTGGCATTCTGTATAACAATCATCGGTTTGCGGGCAGTACCTAAACGGCGCATTTCCATTGCTGTGGAAATAAGGGTAAAGGTTTTTCCTGTTCCTACCTCATGGGCAAGCAACAACGGTTGCTGTGTGCCTCTCACGATGGCTCTGCCTTGATGAGGACGCATCTTGAATTTATGTGAAGCACCTCCAAAATACTCCGGCACAAACTCGTCCGGTATGCTCATAGGCACAAAGTTGTTGAACATATCGTTATAGATACGTTCCATACGTTCCGACATTTCCGGGTCGCTCTGCATCTTCTGCCTTGCCCAGTCCTTGAAGTCCTGACGGATTTCATCAATCTTGGCAGCACAAGCTTGTGTAGCCTCCTTGTCGGTTATTGTTTCTGTTGTGCCGTCATAATGTTTCTTGGTGGTGGAAACTGTAATGCTTCTGTTCTGAATGGCAGCTTCTATGAGAGTGTGCCCCATAATGGTTCTGCCGAGCATTTCACTGGTCACGCCCATGGCACGGTTCTTTTCGTAGTTGGTAAAGTATGGTTCTTTCATAAACCAAGTACCGCCTACTGCTGTAAACCGGACATTTACCTCCGTTCGTTCCTTTACGAAATCTTCATACAATTTCGGGTCAATCCAAGAACTGCCGAGGGTAAAGTCTATCAGATGTGCGGGGATTTCCATTGGCATGACTTCCTGCAATGCCTTGATGTTGCGGTCAAATTCCCCATTCTCGTTGTTTTCCTCTGCCTGACGCAGTTTTTCACGGATATTTCCACTCAAATACTGATACGATGCTTCCATCTGTCGGCTTACTGGGTCCTCGAAACCGTAGCCGCTCTCGATGATTTCTTTCTTCACATCTTCGATGCCTGTGCCAAGTTGTTCGGCGATATATGGTATGTCCACACGACCGAATTTGAAGATACTTGCAATGATACCGTCCTTGACATTGGCCGGGGTGGGTTCTTTATCTTTTTCAACGACACGTTTGCTGAATACATCGGTCTTTTCAAATTTCTGTATCCGGTTTCCTTTTTCATCTGCCGTTTCCTCAAACTTTTCAAGAGCGAATACATTGGCATAGTCCACATCATTGCGGAGAAACGCAATGGCGGTGTTCTTGTTGAAGTGTCCGTATGTGCTGACAAAATCATCGTATGCCTTGTTGAGTTTGTCAAGCAAGGGTTTCAGCCCCTCATCGCTTTCATTCTCGGTCTGATAGGAAAGGACTTCTGCAAGGGCTTTCTTGATAGCGGTGTACGCCTCGAAACATTCCACTTTCGTATGCCCCTTTACCTTATTAGCATTTACTTCGAGGGGTTGTGCGCTTGCTGTCGAGTTGATGTACAGCTTTCCGTCTTTAACAAACACTTCGCCAATCTTCTTGCCTGGCATTACATCAGTGATAACTTCTGTGTTACGCTCACCAAATTCCTCCGCACGGAACGAACGGACAAATTCAGCCAACATTTCTTCCTGCTTCTTATCCTGTTTAGGGTATAAGCCTTTGCTTGTCGGGCGGAAAGTGTCACCTTTCTCAAATGCAAAATGCATTTCACCTGCCATGTTTTCAGGGTGTTCAATGAAATAGCGGTTGTAGTCCATCGAAAGCTGTTTGATGACCGGCGTTTCCTTGCCTTTGACCTTGCGTGTTTCCCCGGTGTCATATTCTGCCATGCGCTCTCCGCTCACATCGCTTACATCAATGGCGTGGACTGACTTCTGCCCGTTCACACGCTTGCGGATAACAACGATGTCGGAGGTTACCCCGGCGCCTCCGAAAGTCTTGTTGTGCATACGGAAAGCACCCACGAAATCTGCACCTCCCTCGTTCACAATCCAATCACGGAGCTTCTTGCTGTTGTCAAGCGTGCCGTTGGATGTGATGAAGATACCCAAACCGCCCTCACGCAGTTTGCGCACATTCTTTGCTATACAGAAATCATGTATGTTGTGGAATTTCTTCGACAGGTCTTTATCGCCGGTGGTATCGTTCACACGGAGTCCTGTAACGAACGGAACATTGGTAATAGCCAAATCCACGCTGCCATTCGGTATGCGTGTCTGCTCGAAGCCCTGTATTTCCACTTTGGCATCAGGATAGAGGAGCGAGAGGATGCCTCCCGAAGTTCCGTCAATCTCTATGGCATGGATGTCACTACGCTCACTGATGTTTGTAGGCATCTGTCCCAAGATATTGCCGATACCGGCAGAACCTTCAAGAATGTTTCCACCATTGAAGCCCATTTGTTCGGCAATGTCCCAAAGCGTATCCACAACGTATGCCGGAGTGTAATAGGCACTATTTGCACTCATTACGGCCTCTTGATATGCCTTTTCACCAAGCAACTCACGGAGCTTCTTTGCAATGGGATTAGGAGCATACGATGTACCTTCGTTGAAAGCCTTGCCCAAGCCACCCCAGCCACTGAACTTGCGAAGAGTCTGCATCTGTTTTTCTGTAGCCCGTTCGCCGCTTTCAAGCAACTGTTTTGCCAGTTCGATAGCCTTGATATTGGCTTCGATACGGGCATCTACTGATGTCGGAGCGTGGTCTTTACCACGTTCCGAATGGTTGTTATGGGTATTCTTCTTCTCAGTTATGGCATCTGAAAGTCGAGGTCGCACAATCCTATTGACTGCATCGCTTGTTCTTTCTCCTTCGTTGTCAGTTCCTCTACCTGCTTGTTGTTCGCTTTCGCTACCTGTTTCAGTGCCTCTTGATAATCCTTGTCCGTGTCGATTACCGTTGGCTGACAATCCTTCGGAGCGTTCTGCATCAGTTCTCTGTAATCCATGTTCGTTGTTTTTATTGTTATCAATCAGATCGTCAAACAAGCCCAGTTCATTTGACTGCTGTGAATTTACTGCTTTTTTCTCATTCTTCTTACGTGCAGGGCGACTTTTTTTGATGCGTTCCTGTGCAATCTCTGCCTCTTGCTCCACCTCGGTCTCTCTTGTTACGGTTTCGGCGGTAGCAAGCGCATCAATACTTTTCTTATCGAAATTCGCCACATCGAATTGTTGTACCTCATCGTATGGAGTCATGTCTGCATCCAGTCCGTTCTCTGCCACCTCCGGCAAATCTCTCGCACCATTGTAAAATGCTTTAAGGTAAGGGCGTATGGCATCGCCCAAGTCTGCAATCATGGCCGTTGCATACTCGGCAAACTTACGTGAACCTTTCTCCAAATGGTAAACAGCCATCTCTGTTCCAATGGCAAGAATCTCAGGGTCTATACCTATATTCATTTGACCGAGCAACTTCTTACGCATACGCTCACGAAGTTCTGCATAACGCTCATCAGTAACAAGACGGTTACCACTCGCTTCAGTCTTTTTCTGCGAATTGTCTTGTTGTTGCTCACTCCGCATATCGTTGATAAGAGTTCGGACTTCATTAGCAAACTTATCTGCACTATCTTTAGTCAGGAAAATAATATTTCCTTCATGATAAACGTCTCCACCACGCTTCTCTCCTAAATCCATCACAGCCTGTTTTTCCGCATCAATCATCTTCATCAAAGTACGAACAGAATATCTGTTATCCATTTCCTTGTCAACAACGAAATCTGTCCTTTTGTCACGAATTTCATCCTTTGCCTTGCGATCAAGTTCTCGGGTCTTAATTTTATTTTCGAGCGAAATGCCAACTGCATCCAAAACTTCTTGCATACCGTTCTGAGGATTGCGAAGAATGTCTAACATTTCCTCTGGGCTGTTGGTTGTCTGACGAAAACGTGCATCACCAATAGGTATGGGACCGCTCACATCATCACGACTTAATGTAGTTTCCCCTGTTTCTTTATCAACAAAAACAGAGTATTGCCATATAGGAGTATATTCCTGCTTTTCCTCCTGCTTCGTGGCTTTCTGTTGTTGAGGTTCTGAAAACTGCACATTGCCGTCATTTACTTCTGACAAATCAGACAAAGACAAAGGTGGTTGTGATTGTGCATCGGTTGCATATTCTGCCAAGCGTTCAGCATCTTCCTTGCTCCGCATCATGAAGCCTTGCTTTTCCTTGTCCCACCAGCCTTTCAGTTGTTTGGCAAACATTGTGGTGTGCTTCCGAACAGTATCTCTTAATTTATTATTGAACTTCACAAGGTGCATATCCAACACCTTACCCCTTTTGGTGGTATATTGTGCCTGAGTAATGGTGTATGCAGCATCAGTCGGTGTTGTCGTTTCTTCATTGGAATTGTTTTGTTCCAATTTCCGCTGTTCAGTAAAGAGGTCGTTTATTTCGGAAATAATGCGGGCTTCCTCAAATATATCACTCTGACCATGTGCGGCTTCTTGTTCCTTGTGCAGTTCTTCAATGCGTGATTTGATTTCAGAAAGTCTGTCGACTTGTGTACTTGAACTCTGTTCCTCAACACTTTTGACTGATTTGTATTCAGCAAACGCTTTAGTCTTACGGTGGCTACTATCTATCCACTTCTTGAAATCCTCCAAGTTTACGGCAGTTACCACTGTCTTGTGATTATTTGCCCAGTCGCTGTCATAATTCGCGAAGTAAGCTGCCTCGGCATCGTCAGTCTCATTGAAACCAAGCATTACCTTATGCTCATCAAAGCTGCCATCCTCATTATACTGGTCCACCACGAACACCCTGCGTCCGTTCCACCCGTCAATATCGTCAGAGAGGAACACGTCTATGTGGTCTCCATCCACGCCCTCCGTGCCACGAATATAGCCGTAGGTGTTCTGCATGATCGTTTCCCACTTGTTGCCCTCTGTGTCTATTCCACTACGAACGGATCCTTTCGGGTTCTCAATGGTGATATTGAATGTACCAACCTGCACATGACCTTTCTTATAATTGCCTGCTTCTTTCTGTTTCTCCGTAGGAGTAGTATCGGTTTCTTTCTCTGCCACTGCAACAGCATTGGCTAAAGACAAAGATGCATCAATATAATTAAGAACATCCAATAAATCTCCGAATGTTTGACCGTCATACTCATAAGCGCTACCTATATAATTACCTTTCGTATCAGGTGCATCAACTTTTATAACTTTATGAGTACCATCAACAATAATTGTCTGTTTATAAGTATCGCCATACTTTCCGCTTTCAATCCAATCATCTTCTTGAACTTCAATACGTCTTGCTATTTTTGCACTAAGTTGATTGTCAGTATCATCAGAAAACAGCATTTCTTCTTGTGATAAAGAAGATTCTATTTCGCTTTGTCCACCAATGCTTTCAGTTCTTCCTGTATCATCAGTTGTCCCATTTCTGTTCTCAACTCGTTCTCTTGGCGCAAGAGTTCCATTGCTTCCTTGCTGCCCTCGTTGGCTTGTTGCAGTATCGCCAACCAATACATTGCTTCGTTGTTGTCCATTGTAATCTAAATTAAATGTTTCTTTAATAGCCTGTACGAGCGTCCGAGGGGTATTGTCCGGTTGTTCGAACAGAGTTTCTTCCTGTGTACCTTGTATAAGGTCATAAATCTTGCCGAATGTATTTTGAATGAAGCTTTGGCTTTCACCTTTATACATTGCGGCCAAATGCAGGACAAAGTTACTGAAATTATCAGCAGGGAGATAACTTTCCCCAGTGACATCATCCATTTGATACTGGCGTTTCCAACTTTCTACGGCAGTACGTGCTTCCTTGAAGTTCTTTGCCTCTGCAAACATTTTATCTTGGGACAAAGCATAGTAAGCACGAACGGAATTCTGTATCTCATCTACCATTCGTTCACTGTTCGGACTATCATAATCACGAAAAGCAGTGGCAAGAATAGCTTTTTGTGCTTTTACCGGTAATACGTTGAACATTTCCTCCAACCGTGTACTACCGTCCTTGAATATGCTTTGATACATGATACCACGCAAATCATTCTTGGATTCGGGAGTCAAGTTACCCTTGCTGTCAAACGCACTCTTGTATTGTGTGGGAGTAATGAAACCTCTTTGGCTCATCCATTTCAAAACATTAGCACCATTGGAATCCACAAGTCCGGCAAATGACATTTCATCATCCGAAGTCCTAAGCAGCAAGTTGGCAAACGAACGCATTTCGGCTCCCATGCGCTGCAAGGCGTTTTTAGGTTTGATGCGTTCAACACCTCCACTTTCTGTGTCCTGTGCCACATACTGGCCAAGACGGATAGCCTCTGCATCGTCCACATCAACCATGTTCACAAGGACAGGATGCTCCATAGCCTCAATGTCTTCTGCTTGTAATCCAAATTCTTCCGCATGGTCTTTCAGATACTGCTTGTAAAGAGCCGCCTGTTCCGGATGGTTCTCCCACATGATACGAAGTGCGTCACTTCGGTTATTGCCCTGTATGGCTTCGCCCCGTGCGTTCACGGTAGGTGCGCCTGTATAGGCGGTAACAGAAGATGTGATTTCTTCGGGGCGTATGTTTCCGGCAATCTTTCGTGCAGACAATACACTTGCCTCGTCATTCCGTTCTTTTGGCTGCGCTTCGTCAATAAAGTGCAGAGGGTTGCGCACGCCTTGAATATGGCTCGGTTGCAACAAGTTTACATCAATCACGGCTACACGACCACCTACAATGGCATCATCACTGAATTTTACGGATACCTCCTTTCCCTGCAATGCCTGTACAGGCTCTTGTCTGTCTATCTTATGACCGTTCATGCGTCTGTAACCTCTTGCCCGTGCATCCTGCGGCTTGTCGTCCACCATGTCCGGCACTCCGTTCAGGGCTTCACGCTCGATGCGTTCCGCTTCCTCACGTTCGGCACGTAACTTTTCTTCTTCTGCCTTTCGCAATGCGGCTGCTTCATCGGCAATACGTCTGCGTTCATCATCCGCTTCCATTTTTCTGCGTTTGGCGGTACCGGCTATCTTCTGCCAAACGAGCAATTCCTGTTTGGCTGCATCAATCGCCGCTTTGCGTTCTTTCTCGGAAGCAATCTTTTCGGCAATGGAGTTGCCACCTTTCGATTTGGCTTTCTCCAACTTCTTCAAGGCTTCTTCCTTGTCGGCAACCATTCCATCGACTACGGTCTGTGCCATATCCTCATCACCCTCAGTCTGCTCCACAATGGCATCCCAAGCTGTGTCGCTGTCGGCCTGCTCATATAGTGGATTTCCCTGCTCATCCTTTGGTATTCTCTGCATGGCAGGAATATTTTGAGGGGCATTGTTATCATTTTCGGGAATATTTTCCGCACCATTGTTGCTCTCATTCTCGACAGGGCGTTCAAACGCTACTCCGTTATGCTCCAACAACATATTGTCAAGTTCATCACGGGTAAACAGGTTCACACGCTTGCCGTTGATAGGGGCTTCGGTAAATACCTCATACTTGCCGTCCGCATCAGCATCTGCTGTGATATTGCCACGGACGGTAACGCCGTTCTCATCGGTAAGCGAAACAATGTCATTGAGGGCGTATTGTGGTCTTTCAGCCTCTTGCATCTCCTGTTTCCGTTCGGCATTCTCAATGGTTCTCTGCTGCTCGAACTGCGCCACACGTGCCAAATTTGCCGCATCAGCCTGTTGCTGTATGGTTTCTTTTGCCAACGGGAAGATGTTCACGCCGTCCGAAACGTTAACTGTGCCGTCCCCATTATCCACAATACCGTCCTCGTTGGCTATAATCTGTACTTGCATCTGTGAACCATCCTGTCCGGTAATAGTATAGGCATCACCCGGATTGAATGTAACCTTACCGTCTATCTTATCAGCCGCTTCACGTGCGAACTGCTCCACAATGGCTTGTTCTGCCAATTCTTTTTGCTCGTTAGGGTCTTGCGATTCATCAAGAGACAATACTGCATCAGGTGATACTTGTTCAAGTGCGCCGGTTTCCGAATCGCGAATGATGATGCTGTTGTCCGAATCAGTTACGCTCACACCGCTACCATCGTCATATGGTACAAGCTTGCCACTGATTACATACACCTTCCGCTCATCCTGCTTCATCGTTGCCCCCTGTATCATGCCGGTATTACGGTTCACACGTGCATCTATCATTGAGTTGCTCTGCTCGATACGACCGTCTATATCATCACGTACACGTTGTATCATGCCGTTATACACCTGCTTGGCATTAATATAATCGATTACGGAAACCTTATCTTCATCATTCCATTGTTCGTTGCCATTCACAAACTCTAATGCGGCAATCGGATTTTCTTCAATCATTGCAAACATGCTCTCATCCACGAGGTCTGCAACCCTTGCACGCTGATACTCATACATGTTCTTTGCATCGTTCATCTCCTGCGAAGAAATGATATTATACCCGTCGAGATAACTGTCATTTGCTTGTTGTACACTTTCGTTTCGGTTGCCGCCACGTGATTGAGCCATAGAAGCAAGGTTAAATCCTCGCAAATTCAACGAGCGTTCCATATAATCCAGAACGGCAGCTTTCTCATTGATGGTAAAATCTTTATCACCGGCAATAAGTTCCGCAACTTCACCGATATTCTCATTGGTAGTAAGGTCAAGCGTCTCCTTTAATGGCTCCCATACCTCTTTGCCGAGTAATTCATTCACTTTTGCGTCCGCTTTATTTACACCATGCTTCATGGAAGTATAATTTGCAGCAGACAAAGTATGTTTTCCTGCGCCCATCAATCCCATAGAGAGTGCCATGCCTCCCCAAATGTCACCATGAAATTGGCCACTGGCAAACAAATTGGTACGTGTACCGTCCGGATTCTGTTGATAGGCATCATCAAGATTGAGCATGGTGCGCCACAGTTGTCCATAGTATTCTTCCGAAACCTCACCGACATAATCACTCATACCCATTTTGTTGAACATCTGATGAGTTTGTCCCATGATACCGTTCAACGCACTTGCGTCAGCCTTTGAAAGCACTGTACCGATACGTTTTGCACCTACAACTTTGGCGAGTTTGCTCATATTCCCAAGAGTAAAGACCGGATCAAGATGTGCACCGAACATTTCCGAATAATTCTCAATGATGGCATTGGCTTCACTTTGCCAAATGGCATCCCCCCAAGTCTTGTCGTTGGAAAAATCATAGTTGCCGTTCTCATCAACAACCACATCACCCAGTTTACGGTCAATAATGTCAGCAGTAGTTTTCCCTGCCTGTACTGTATTGGCCATAAGTGGAGCGCGTACAAGCAAATCATCTGCAGTTGTACCGAGTGCTTTGATGGTCCAGTCGGTTGCATACCGTCCCAAACCTTTGGCTCCATTTTCTTTGATATAGGACTTGAAACCCTGCTGAGCCATTTTTTCAGCCGTTTCTTTGCTTATAACCTTTGTTGCAAGTCTGGTACTTCCTTTGGAGAAAGAGGACAATCCGTTAAATCCTCCACCTGTCAATACGAAATCCAGCATGAAGGACGGCATATAGCCTGTCATTACACCTGCTCTGTTCCAAAAATCTGCATTTCCGCTGTATCTTTCCTCTGCTTGTTGCTTCTCATGGATTGCGCCCATCATTGCATCATGCGCTTCACGTTCACCCTCTGTGGCATTTTCTTTTTTCAGTTCATCGGCATTCATCATCGTAAATGCGTCACGCATATCACCCATACCGAAATCCCACGTGCGCACATCACCCATAGTGCGACCGAAACCACGCCAAAAACCTACATCTACACCGTTTTCACGGTCTTTCTGTTCTTCAAGGTTCTTAATCAGTTCCTCTGTTTCACGAATGGCTACGGATAACGCACGGTTTTCCTTGTCAGATTGTTGGCGGGGCGTATAAGTGGCAGCTCCCAGTATGGCAGCGAGAGGGGCTTTGTTGTTTTCTGTCTCTTCTGCCCATTCCTTGTGTACTTCTGATGCTCTTTCCTCTTGCTTGGCTTTCAACTCCTGCAACCGGAGGTTTGCCTTGCGCAACTGTCCGCCTATGGACATATCGGCAGCTTGGCGGTACTGAAAGCTTTCCATGTCAGCCAATGACTTGCTGTAATAACGATTTCCGGCAGGAGTGAGGAACGTTTTCTCCAACTTCCCACTTTCAGGATTGAATATCATCTTTCCCTCTTTGGTCTGCAAGCCGGGATTTATCCCATATTCCTGCATATTGTCTATGCGTTCGTTGAATGTTTGTGTATGGGATTTCACATCGTTCATAATACGGTCGGTTTCGGTCAACATCGCTACTTTCTCCTTTTCTGTAGGTTGCCATGTCTGTTCATTAGCAGGTGAAATGGGTTCTTCAACCGTTCCGGAAGCACTGTTTCCCGATTGTTGCGATGAGGTTCGTTCCTTTCCAAACCCTATATTGCTTTCAAATTCTTCAAACGGCTCCATATCATAACCATCTTTTACAAGAGCGTCGTAAGCCGCTTTACGTTTGGTTGAATCTAACAGGTTCTTGCGAAAATCTTCTTCGCTCTCCATGTCGTAACCATCAGAAACAAACGTATCATACAGTTTTTTTATCTTATCCTTTTCTTCAGGCATAGTATTTTATTTATGATGTTGGACTTTTCTTTTTATTATCGGCCGTTGGACTTTTTTTCTGTGGCTTAGAAGAATGTCCTTTACCGGGCTTTGTCGTTTCAGATGTCTTGACGGTTTTCCCTCTTCCACTTTTGACCTCGGTGGTCGAAGCCTGAGTTTCTTCGTTCCATGTTCCATTGTCTATGGCGTTCTGACGCATGGCTTCATACGAGTGTGCAAAATGCTTGTTACCATCGCTGTCATACCACGGATATTCTCCGGCCTTTCCACTGCCACCACCTCGGTTGTAATATTCTGCTCTGGCATTGGATGCGGAAGCGGAAGCCTTTGAAGCACCAGCTTTAGCCTTTTCGGTTTCAAGCCTTGCCTTTTCAAGTTCTTCTGCATATTTTGCTTCAATTCCTTTGCGTTTGGCTTCAGCTTCGGATGCGGATATTTTATTGCCTTGCAGTTGGAGATTCAATTCAAACATCTGCCTGTCGCGTTCCTCTTTGGCATCGTTCCGTATGCGGTTATAATCGTCAAGACCAAGCTGCCTTTGCCACTTACGTTCACGGTCATCCCTTTCTTCATCAGCGATTCTTGCCCTCATCAGCCCCTCATAATATTCTTTCTCCTTGCCTTCACGTTCTTTCATCAGCTTGTCATATCTCACTTTGGTACGTTCTGACATGGTATTCTTACCGGTATACATATTTGGAGCGTACTGCGTGGTGAAGAACAAGTTCGAGAGTGCCGATATACCATCACCAATGGCTGCGAATATCTGTTCACGTTTCTGCTTCTTCTTTTCTTTAGCAAGTTCCTCGTCCGTTGGCGGTTTATAGGGATTGAGTTTTTTGTACAATTCAGCGTATGAGAGACTGCCACCGTTCACATCGGCTTGTTTGGCCGGAGGTGCAGCGACCGTTTCAGATTGGGAGCCGGTAACGGCAGGAGCCGCAGCTGCTTGTTGTTCCGTCCATTTCTGTGTACCCTTTGCCGGGGATGATACGGAAGGAGCGTCTTGCTGCTGTTCGTGCCATTCCTTAGAGCCTTTGGGCGGAGGCGTACCACCTCCGTTTCCTAAAATATCATCCATTGTTGCCATATTGAAATAGTTTAGAAAGGCATTTGACTTACCGCGTTAGTTACTCCTTGTACAGCTCCCGATATGGCATTGGCCTTGCCTTGCTCAATGGCGTTAAGCTGTTCCACTAAAGCATTGTCGTTTTGCATATAAGTGGCTTCGATATTGTCCTTACGTGCTTCTGCATCAGCGGCAATCTGTGATGTTGCATCGGCAAGAGCCTTGTTGTTCGCTTCTTTGGCCGCTGCCACACTTTCATCAGTACCGCCCATGACGGCTGCACTACCGGCAGCGGCTTTGTTACGTTGTTTTATACTCTCTTCAGTTTGCGTAAGGATGCGTTGTGCATCAGCCCGCTGAGTGGCATCCTCGTTGTACCGCCTGTCGTACCAGTCCTGATTCTTTTGCCGTTGAGCCTCAACATTACGTTTTGCTTTCTTCATGGCCTTGGATGCCTTGATCCCACCGAAAATGCTGCCTGCAGCACCTATGGCACTTCCTATTAAACCCATAAGACTTTATTTGATTATTAAAAGTTATACCTTGCGTGCGAAAGTAAGCCGTTATCTTCGCATCATCATTTTATCTTTTTACATACAAATCATTATGGCAATAGGAAAAAAGACCGGAGGGCGGCAAAAAGGTACGCCCAACAAAATAACGGCACTGGCAAAAGGGATGATTGAGAAATGGCTTGAAGCGCACAACACTATACCCGAAGGAGATGTGACGCCACTAATAATGCAGGACTTCATGGAACTTGACCCCAAAGACAGGGTGAAAGTGTCGACAGAGTTCATTAAAATCATCATGCCTAAGAATATCAGCATAGACGATGGCGAGGTCAAACTCACCATTGAGGACAAGCTTGTCAAACTTGCCGGAGAAGAAGACGAGGAAGAATAATCTATTACCCTCTACTTTAGATTGTCTTCATGCCAAGGGAACCCCAACCCGAAAAGGGGATGATTTTACTGATTTGCTTTGAAGCGATGTTCGAGAGAATGTCGCTTTTTTCATGTCCGGACCGTAAAATTTCTTCGGAAGAAAAGGGTATTTCTTCGGAAGAAATAGCAATAAATGTACAATTATACCCCATTTCTTCGGAAGATATACCATAAAATAAATATATATATCTACTACTACATCTACCGCGCGTGCGTGCGCACGTGAAGAAATTTTCGATTTTAGGGCAAGAATAAAAATTGAATAAAAAAGAAAGCCTACAAAGAGAAAACTTCCTTGCAGGCTTCGGTTGTAAAAAGATAAACGGGCAGGAAAACTCCCACCCGTTACCTTTGCCGGAAAACAAATCCAGATGATATGAAAAAGATTTTCAAAGAAGCGATGCGCCGCTATCAGAATTGGCGATACCGCCGTCTTTACCGCAAACTGTTTTGGTTCTATGCCAAAATAAAAATTGATGGTGATGCAGCCGGTCAAAATGCCGCAGAGGCTTTCAAATGGCTCACTGCTATTGAGTATGCCGATTTGTTTGCTCATCGGCATAAACCGGACGTTTAGCATTTTCTTTCTTGATTTTGGCGGAGGGTGTAGGCAGCGTCATCGTCACATCAAACGAGATACGGTTGGTACTCCGTTTCGATATACATCCTCCAACCACTTTGATACCTGCCTTACCCTCAGCTTCGCTTTCCACCGCAATATCGAAATGGACATTACAACTTTTGCCGATTCCACTAACAGTGGGACTTACCAAATATCCTTTGCCTTCCGAATTGTCTATTGCTTCCTGTACGCCCTCTGCAATCTGCGTTAGCGCCTTGTTGATAAACTCTTTCAGTTCCATATTGCCGTTGCTTTGATTAAAACCCTTTCCCTTTCTGCCGCTGATACACCACCGTCTGGTCTTTGTCGAGGTTGACGATTTTGAACATCACCATCGAGCGGTTCGGAATATCGTCCGGCAGCATTGTTACGAGCCGGGCAATCACCTCGTCCACATTGTTGAAGCCTACATCGGTCAGTTCCGCCACCTTTTGCCCGTTGTGGTATGCAGCCGCATTCACCATATAGCGGTATGACAAGCGGAAATGCACATCCTCCTGTTTCTGCTCACGTACAGAAGCCTTACCGGAGAAGAAAATGAAATCAATTACTTTCTCGTTCAGTTCCCAAGCAGGGGAGAAGTCAATCTTGATATACCCTCGTGTTACGTTGTGTCCATTGCTATGGTTCATGCCAAACGCCACTTCCGAGATAGAGGCACGTACATCATTCTGAGCTACTGTTCCCCATGTATGCCGGAACGTGTAAGCCGAATACCACTCTTCCTTTGGCATTCCCATAGCCTTGCATAATTGCCTTATCCCACTGTTGACATTGGCGCAAAAACTGTCCGATGTAGTCATGCGCTGATAGAAATTGAACAAACGCTCATCATCTTTTGCCGTGTTCATGTACTTTTCAAATAGCGGCTGGATGATTGCTGGCACCCGCATTTCCATATACGCACCATCCGCACGGAACTTCTTCGTTTTGGCCCGTTGGTAATGGATAATTCCGTTCCGGTAATCCTGCTTTCTTAGATTGTACAGGTCAATCGTGTTGATTCCTGCAAGGCAAAGCACCATCATAGCAACATCACGCCCGAACTCCGTCTGTGGATATTTCATCTTACTTTCCGGCAGAGGGAATGAAAAGAACTCCCGACATGCTTCGGGGGTAATGGCAAGCTTCTCCGCACGATCAGCCGTTGGTATTTCCACTTTCACCCATGGGTTGACTTTGATACGGATTATACCGTTATCGTAATCGTTGTACTCCAACATGGCGGCTTTAAATACCTGACGCATACAGATTGGATACATTTCCTTTGCCCTATGTGTCTGTTCAAGCGACTTTATCCATTTGTTCACCTGCGTAGAGGTCAACTGAGCGAACATCACTTGGTTGGTTCCGATGAACCGTTCCAGATGTTGTAGGGCAAGCTTGTAGTTCTTGGCATTCCTTTCCTGCCCACGGTCAATCATTCTGTCGATATGCACTCTCGCATAATCCGAAAAACAAATATCGTCATTGCCGTTCGTAAGAAAATCCACCACTTCCTTGACCGTCCAATGTTCAATGTCTTTTTTGTTGAGCCGCTCGTTATATTCCACTATCCGCCCGGCACAATACTGAAGCACGTAGGGGTCTTCGATTTCTTTCGCTCTGGAAAGTTCTTTCTTCGTGACCATCTTGTCGGTCTTCATGAATTGTGTCCCCCTATGGTGGGTAACTCTGATATAAACCGGATAAAATCCATCCTTGCGTTCTTTTTGAACACACGCTTTAAATGTTGCCATATCGTTCTATGTCTTTATTATATTATTATTTAAATTTATTCCAAACAGCTTCCAATGTCTTAACTTTCTGTCATATCATCAATTACGGCTCTAAACACGCTCTAAACACCCAACGAAAAGCACAACAACATTCTCTAAACATTTGCGTTTATTACGCTCATTTTCCGTGCGGAATGAACGTACCTTTTAAAAATACAATAGGCGGTAAGCCTTTGTAAATGAAAAGCATACCGCCTATTTTATTGAGTATCAGCTATATCGTGCTATTCCTCGATTGCAGCCTGCGCCGCGGCCAGTCTGGCAATAGGCACGCGGAACGGAGAACAAGACACATAGTTCAAACCAACTTTGTGACAGAATTTCACTGATGAAGGCTCACCACCATGCTCACCGCAGATACCGCATTTCAAATCAGGACGAACTGAACGGCCTTTATCTACAGCCATTTCAATCAGCTGGCCCACACCATTTTGGTCGAGTACTTGGAACGGGTCTACTTTCAGAATCTTCTTTTCCAGATATACCGGCAAGAAAGAAGCAATATCGTCACGGGAATAACCGAAGGTCATCTGGGTCAAGTCATTGGTACCGAATGAGAAGTATTCTGCACGGCTGGCAATGCGGTTGGCTGTCAGCGCAGCACGCGGAATTTCAATCATGGTACCTACCTTGAACGGAATTTCCATACCTTCTTTTTCAAATAATGCTGCTGCTGCATCACGGATCACCTTTTCCTGAGCTTCGAATTCATACAGGATACCGGTCAAGGGAACCATAATTTCGGGATGCGGATCATATCCTTCTTTCTTCAGTTCAATTGCAGCACCTAGAATCGCTTGAGTCTGCATCTCTGTGATTTCGGGATAGGTGTTACCCAAACGACAGCCGCGGTGACCTAACATCGGATTGTGTTCACACAGGCTTTCCACACGTTTTTTGATTTCCTGTACGGTTACGCCCATTGCCTTAGCCATTTCTTCCTGACCTTTTGCATCATGGGGAACGAACTCATGCAAAGGAGGATCGAGCAGACGAACATTTACCGGACATCCGTCCATAGCCTTGAAGATACCTTTGAAGTCGGCTTTTTGGAAGGGGAGCAATTTAGCCAATGCTTTTCTACGTCCTTCTACATCCGGTGACAGGATCATCTCACGCATAGCGACAATCTTTTCAGCATCAAAGAACATGTGTTCCGTACGGCAAAGACCGATACCTGAAGCACCAAAAGCGCGGGCCACTTCCGCATCATGCGGAGTATCAGCGTTAGTGCGGACATTCAGCTTGGTGTATTTGTTGCAAAGATCCATCAATGCAGCGAAATCGCCTGAAACTTCGGCTGCTTTGGTTTCCACTTTACCTTTATATACTTCACCGGTAGTACCGTTCAGAGAGATGAAGTCACCTTCTTTTAAAGTAATACCTTCAATTTCTACGGTACGTGTCTTATAATCTACATTGATAGCACCAGCACCCGATACGCAGCACTTACCCATACCACGGGCCACAACCGCAGCGTGAGATGTCATACCGCCACGTGCAGTCAGGATACCTTCGGCAACGGCCATACCTGCCAGGTCTTCCGGCGAAGTTTCGATACGTACCATGACCACCTTTTTGCCATCGGCAGCCCATTTAGCAGCATCATCGGCGAAGAACACAATCTGACCGGTAGCGGCACCCGGAGAAGCGGGCAAACCACGAGTCAAAACTTTCGCTTCTTTCAACGCTTTCTTGTCGAACACAGGGTGAAGCAGTTCGTCTAATTTATTAGGTTCGCAACGCTCCAATGCGGTTTTTTCATCAATCATGCCCTGGCGCAACAAGTCCATGGCGATTTTTACCATGGCAGCTCCGGTACGTTTACCGTTACGGGTCTGCAAGAACCATAATTTACCTTCCTGTACGGTAAATTCCATATCCTGCATGTCGCGATAGTGGTTTTCCAGTTTGGTCTGCAGGGCATCCAGTTCTTTGTAGATTTCCGGCATAGCTTCTTCCATAGAGGGATATTTGGCTACGCGTTCTTCTTCAGAAATACCTGCACGTTCTGCCCAACGCTGAGAACCGATTTTTGTGATTTGTTGCGGGGTACGGATACCGGCTACAACATCTTCACCTTGTGCGTTGATCAAATATTCGCCATTAAACAAATCCTCACCGTTACCTGCGTCACGAGAGAAGCAAACACCAGTAGCCGAAGTATCACCCATGTTACCGAATACCATGGCTTGTACGCTTACAGCAGTACCCCATTCGGCAGGAATACCTTCCATTTTGCGGTAAAGAATGGCGCGTTCGTTCATCCAGCTGCGGAATACAGCACAAATGGCACCCCAAAGTTGTTCGTATGCACAGGTCGGAAAATCTTGTCCGGTTTGTTCTTTTACAGCAACTTTAAAGCGTTTAACCAGTTCTTTAAGGTCTTCCACTTCCAATTCGTTGTCAAGCTTCACACCTTTTTCTTCCTTTACTTTTTCGATAATTTCCTCGAAAGGATCGATATCTTCCTTGTTCACCGGTTTCATACCCAATACCACGTCACCATACATTTGTACGAAACGACGGTAAGAATCCCATGCGAAACGGGGGCGTCCGGTCTTGCGGCTTAAGCCTTCCACCACTTCGTCATTTAAACCTAAATTAAGGATGGTATCCATCATACCCGGCATAGAAGCGCGGGCACCCGAACGTACAGAAACTAGTAACGGGTTCTCTACATCTCCAAACTTGGAATTCATCAGATTTTCGATGTTGGCGATAGCTTTCTCAACATCCGCTTTCAGTAGTTCTACTACTTTATCTTTACCTAACTCATAATATTCGCTACAAACTTCTGTGGTGATTGTAAATCCCGGAGGTACGGGAACACCGATTAGATTCATTTCAGCCAGGTTAGCGCCTTTTCCACCAAGCAGATTTCTCATGTCTGCTTTTCCTTCAGCTTGTCCATTACCAAAGGTGTAAACTCTTTTTTTATCCATAATAAATGTATTTAAAGTTAACTCGCTCAAAAAATGTAATCGCAAAACTATACATATTTTAGTTATCTCCAAACCTTTTACTGAAAAAAAATAGTGGAAATTGCAATTTCTACTTTGCAATTTTAATATCTTACGATTTATGAGGCAATATTCAGGGAAAATGCTTAAATTTGTCCCCAAATTAACTTATTCAGAAAAGTGGCTAGAAAGAAGAAAGAACTTCCATTATTAGAGAAGATAACCATAACAGATGTAGCTGCCGAAGGAAAAGCTTTGGCGAAAGTGAATGACCTGGTAGTATTTGTGCCTTATGTAGTGCCCGGTGATGTGGTGGATTTACAAGTGAAGCGTAAGAAAAATCATTATGCAGAAGCTGTGGCTGTGAAATTCCATGAGTATTCTCCTGTGCGTGCAGTACCCTTCTGCCAGCATTATGGTATATGTGGTGGTTGTAAGTGGCAGTGTCTGCCATATACAGAACAAATAAAGTATAAGCAAAAGCAGGTGACGGATAATCTGACCCGTATCGGCAAGATCGAATTGCCGGAAATTTCACCTATCATAGGGTCGGAAAAAACGGAGTTTTACCGTAATAAGTTGGAATTTACGTTTTCTAACAAACGTTGGCTGACAGAGGAAGAGGTAAAGGAAGATGTGAAGTACGATCAGATGAACGCCGTAGGTTTCCACATTCCCGGTGCATTTGACAAGGTACTGGCTATAGAAAAGTGCTGGTTACAGGATGATATCAGCAACCAGATACGCAATGCGATTCGTGACTATGCATACGAACACAATTATTCTTTCTTTAATCTGCGTTCTCAAGAAGGAATGCTTCGCAACTTGATGATCCGTACTTCGAGTACGGGTGAGCTTATGGTGTTGCTGCAATGCAAGATTGTGGAAGAGAGCGAAATGGATCTGATGAAGCAACTGCTGGCTTTCGTGGCAGAACGTTTTCCGCAGATTACTTCCTTATTATATGTAGTCAATAACAAATGCAATGATACCATTAACGATCTGGAGGTAATGGTGTTCAAAGGCAACGATCATATTTTCGAGGAAATGGAGGGGTTGCGCTTCAAGATAGGAGCAAAATCATTTTATCAGACTAATTCCGGACAGGCGTATAATCTTTATAAGGTGGCCCGTAATTTTGCCGGATTGACCGGTAAAGAATTGGTGTATGATCTTTATACAGGGACTGGAACCATAGCCAACTTTGTTTCACGCCAGGCAAAGAAAGTGATTGGTATCGAATATGTGCCTGAAGCAATAGAAGATGCTAAAGTGAATTCGGCAATTAATGGCATTGACAATACCTTATTTTATGCCGGTGACATGAAGGATATCCTCACTCAGGAGTTTATCAACCAACATGGTCGTCCTGATGTTATTATCACTGATCCTCCGCGTGCCGGAATGCACGATGATGTGATTAATACAATTCTTTTTGCTGAACCTCAGCGGATTGTGTATGTTAGCTGTAATCCTGCCACCCAGGCACGTGATTTGTCTTTGTTAGATGCCAAATACAAGGTGATGGCCGTGCAACCCGTAGATATGTTCCCTCATACGCATCATGTGGAAAATGTGGTGTTGCTGGAAAAAAGAGGATAATCCGGATAGTTCAATTATAAATTGTTTAAACAGTAAATAGAATTATGTCAAGAGGTAAGAATAGTGATTCCGGCAGGCCAAAGGCGAGAAGTGTTGCCCGATATACTATATATAATGTGACGGAGCCCGCTGAGCTGATGGATTTTCTGATGCGGAAAATGGCGGGAATCAGTCGTAGCAAGGTAAAGGCGTTGCTTGCCAACCGCGTGATTTTGGTAGATAATGTGATTACTACCCAATATAATTTCGCATTGAAACCAGGTATGAAAGTGCAGATATCCAAGGTGAAGAATAATCGTGAGTTTAAACATCCGATGCTGAAACTGGTATACGAGGATGCTTATATCTTGGTGGTGGAAAAGAAGGAGGGACTGCTTTCTGTCAGCACAGAACATCAGAAGGAGCGTACTGCACAACATATTTTGAATGAGTATGTAAAACGTTCACATCGTTTCAACCGCGTATTTGTAGTACATCGTCTGGACCGTGAAACTTCGGGGTTGATGATGTATGCCAAAGATGAAAAAACCCAGAATACTTTACGTGATAATTGGCATGATATTGTGACGGACCGCCGTTATGTGTCTATCGTTTCTGGTGATATGGAGAAAGATTACGGTACTGTAGAGTCTTGGTTGACCGACCGGAAATTGTATGTCTATTCCAGTCCTGTAGATAATGGGGAAGGTAAGTTTGCGGTCACTCATTATAAAACAATAAAGCGGGCCAATGGATATTCATTGGTGGAGTTGGATTTGGAAACAGGACGTAAGAATCAGATTCGTGTGCATATGTTGGATTTAGGTCACCCTGTTGTTGGTGACCGGCATATCCGTATCCTTCTCCGTAATGGCCAACACACGCCACGGAAAAGGATACGGATATGCCGGTC
>OGDZ01000037.1_pt1 | contig 26523 bp, 19 predicted proteins | sample 1570561 | NCBI WGS metagenome assembly OGDZ01 (sample SAMEA2582166, study PRJEB24529) | metagenome | biome: Human gut stool | place: China | collected 2011
CATTTTCTTCTCCACCAGCGGAGCTGGTGGTTGTCGCTCGCTCAAGCTACTCAAAACAAAAAATCCGAACCCTTCTCCTATTGGAAAAAAGTTCGGATTTTGTTGTTGTGGTGCACCTCCAGGGACTCGAACCCTGGGCCCACTGATTAAGAGTCAGTTGCTCTACCAACTGAGCTAGAGGTGCATATGGTGACCCGTACCGGAATCGAACCGATGTTAAAGGCGTGAGAGGCCTCTGTCTTAACCGCTTGACCAACGGGCCATACGTCCATTTTGCATCGGGTGTTCGCTCCCGACTTGATTATTTTAGCACAGCAGCCGCTCTTTGTCAACAGGAAATTTCAAGTTTTTTCAAAAAGTCAGAAAAACCTCCGGGCGTTCGTCTTCACAGCCCCCAGCAGCACGTCCAGATACAGCCCGACGACGCTTTCCACCTCGCCCATCTCCATGCTCTTGCGCTGGGGCAGACCGGCCAGCCGCCCGCTGTACAGACACTTGAGCTGGGGCATGGCCGCGTAATCGTTGGGGCGCATGAGGGTGCTGTGCCGGGGCAGGTCCAGCGAGCCGCTCTTCTGCAGCACCTCACTGACGAACTGGGAGCAGAAATAGTGGCGGCGGCGGTTCCAGCGGATGTGCAGCGCGCAGAGCAGCAGCCCCACCGAGTTGAAGCGGTAAAGCTCGCCGTGGTTCATCATGTGGTCGGCGCGGCGCTTGGCGCGGGCATAGGCCTCATCCGTCACCTCCAGCGCATAGAGCGCACAGGGGATATTCTCCCGCAGCCGGAAGACGCCCCGGTTGAGGTATTCCCGGCTGGGCCCCGCCGGGAACATGGTGTAGCCGTTTTTCCGGGTGGAGCTGTACAGGGTGGTCAGGTCCTCATCAAAGGCGAGGGAGATATGGGTATACTCCGCCCCGGTCAGTGCGTACACCAGATTCGAAACCAGCGTTCCCGAACGGGTCAGAAAGATATAAAGCGTTTTCATAGATGTACCGGTTCTCCCCCAAAATTCCAAACTGTGGATGTGTTGATTTTACGTTGTTTTTACAGTATAACATAAACTAAGTTTCTTTGCCAGTGAAAAACGCGAAAAATCGGCGAAACTTTTTCTTCCACCGTTTGGAGGAGCCTTTCTGTCTGGAATACGGTTCCGCGTTTGATTTTATTGCATTTACCGGCACACGTTCCGGCGGCAGCCCCTGCCGCTCGGCCGCTTCCATTTGTTAAAGTTTTATCAAAATTTCGTTTTTGGAAAAATCTCTTTATTTTCTTTACCGGGAAGGGACTGTTTTTTCATGAAATGTCTGCAATTCCATCCGATTCTTAATGAAATTTGTTGTTTCTAACCGAAGGATTTGTTCCATTTGGTTGATTTTGGAGTCATTTTATGTATAATGGTATACAGGAGAATACGCATCTGTATTTCTTCATCGCCCGCGCTGCCTTTTGGCTGAGGTGCGCGCGACGCGCGATCAGAATTTGATCTGAACGAAAGAAGAGGTATAAGTATCATGGCAAAGGTAGATCTGAGCAAGTATGGTATCACCGGCACGACGGAGATCGTGTACAATCCCTCTTACGAGCAGCTGTTTGAAGAGGAGACCAAGACCGGTCTGGAAGGCTTCGAGAAGGGCCAGGTCAGCGAACTGGGCGCTGTCAACGTCATGACCGGCATCTACACCGGCCGTTCCCCCAAGGATAAGTTCATCGTCATGGACGAGAACTCCAAGGACACCGTGTGGTGGACCAGCGACGCATACAAGAACGACAACCACCCCGCTTCTGAGGAAGCCTGGAATGCCGTCAAGGAGATCGCAAAGAAGGAGCTGTCCAACAAGCGCCTGTATGTGGTCGATGCCTTCTGCGGTGCCAACAAGGACACCCGCATGGCCGTTCGTTTCATCATGGAAGTGGCCTGGCAGGCACATTTCGTGACCAACATGTTCATCAAGCCCACCGCTGAAGAGCTGGCTAACTTTGAGCCGGATTTCGTTGTTTACAACGCATCCAAGGCCAAGGTCGAGAACTACAAGGAGCTGGGCCTGAACTCTGAGACTGCTGTTATGTTCAACATCACCAGCAAGGAGCAGGTCATCGTCAACACCTGGTACGGCGGCGAGATGAAGAAGGGCATGTTCTCCATGATGAACTACTTCCTGCCCCTGAAGGGCATCGCTTCCATGCACTGCTCCGCCAACACCGATAAGGAGGGCAAGAACACCGCCATCTTCTTCGGTCTGTCCGGCACCGGCAAGACCACCCTGTCCACCGACCCGAAGCGTCTGCTCATCGGCGATGACGAGCACGGCTGGGATGACAACGGCGTCTTCAACTTCGAGGGCGGCTGCTACGCAAAGGTCATCAACCTGGACAAGGACTCCGAGCCCGATATCTACAACGCCATCAAGCGCAACGCTCTGCTGGAGAACGTCACTCTGGACGCTGAGGGCCACATCGATTTCGCCGACAAGAGCGTGACCGAGAACACCCGCGTCTCCTACCCCATCGACCACATCCAGAACATCGTCCGCCCCATCTCTTCTGCACCCGCAGCCAAGAACGTCATCTTCCTGTCTGCTGACGCATTCGGCGTTCTGCCCCCGGTCTCCATCCTGACCCCGGAGCAGACCCAGTACTACTTCCTGTCCGGCTTCACTGCAAAGCTGGCAGGCACCGAGCGCGGCATCACCGAGCCCACCCCCACCTTCTCCGCCTGCTTCGGTCAGGCCTTCCTGGAGCTGCACCCCACCAAGTACGCTGAGGAGCTGGTCAAGAAGATGCAGAAGAGCGGCGCAAAGGCTTATCTGGTCAACACCGGCTGGAACGGCACCGGCAAGCGCATCTCCATCAAGGATACCCGCGGTATCATTGATGCCATCCTGAGCGGCGCCATCAACGAGGCTCCCACCAAGAAGATCCCCTACTTCGACTTCGAGGTTCCCACCGAGCTGCCCGGCGTTGATCCCGCCATCCTGGACCCCCGCGACACCTATGCAGATGCTTCCCAGTGGGAAGAGAAGGCAAAGGACCTGGCTGGCCGCTTCGTCAAGAACTTCGCCAAGTACGAAGGCAACGAGCACGGCAAGGCTCTGGTCTCCGCAGGCCCCCAGCTGTAAGCTCTGACTCTCGCATTTTTCTTCTGAACTCCATATAAATGAGGCCCCCGCCATGTGTTCATTGACCGAGCACACGGCGGGGGTTTTTGCGTTCCAGCGCGGGTAAACGAAGCGTCGGTTGCGTTTTGGAGCCGGGTATGCTATCCTGTCCTCAAAGGATGTGAACCGTATGAACGCCAAAGATTTCGGGGCCTTTCTGGCCCGGACCCGCAAGGCCTGCGGGCTGACGCAGGCCGACCTGGCCGCACAGCTGCATGTGACCGACAAGGCCGTCAGCCGCTGGGAACGGGGCGTCGGTCTGCCGGACATCAACACGCTGGAACCACTGGCGGATGCACTGGGCCTGACGCTCTCCGACCTGATGCACTGCCGCGACCCGCAGGAAGCTCCTCTGCCAAACGCCGAACCCACACTGGAAGATTTCCTGACCATGCTCCGCCGTCCGCACAGCATCGACTGGCACTCCGTCCGGGCCGCGCTGCTCTGCCTGAGCATTCTGCTGGCCGTCTGGGGCGTATGCTTCCACCCCGGTGTTCTTGCCGTTCACTGGCACGGCCTTGGCAATGGAGATTTCCGAGCGGACGGCTGGATGCAGTCTATCCTGATCTTTCCGTTGCTTCTGGCACTGGAGTGTTTCTTCCTGAACCTTTGGCGTCTCTTTGAGCAGACCGGATATTTTCGCCACTGGGGCGAGTGGGATGCAGTCCTTACAAATTCGCTGGATCTTCTCTCCCCCGGTGTCCGCCTTGTAAAGTTCGCACTGGATTATTTCTTCTTTTTCTGCTGTGGACTGACGGTGCCGTTTTGTGAGTTCCTCCTGATCGTGATGAATTGATCTTCCAGATACAAAATGAGCCTTTGCGTTTTCTGCAAAGGCTCATTTCTTATTTTCCTCTTTACTTCGCTGCCTCGAACTCGGCTTCGATCTCCGCCGAGGGAGCCGGGGTGACCAGGCTGACGACAACGCAGACGACGAGCGAGGTCAGGAAGGCGGGCAGCAGCTCGTAGATGCCGAATACGCCGCCCAGCGGGCTGATGAGGTACTTCCAGACGAAGACCATCAGACCTCCGGCCAGCATCCCGGCCAGTGCGCCCTGCCAGTTGCAGCGCTTCCAGAATAGCGCACAGAGCATCACCGCGCCGAATGCGCCGCCGAACCCGGCCCACGCAAAACTGACGATTCCAAAGACGCTGGAATCCGGGTCGCGGGCCAGCACCACGCCCACCACGCTGACGCACACGATGGTCAGACGGGCGGCAAACAGGCTCTGCTTCTCGCTGAGCTTGAGGTGCGCGAACTCCTGCAAAATGTTCTGGGAGACGCTGGACGCCGCTGCGAGCATCTGGCTGTCGGCAGTGGACATGGTCGCGGCCAGGATACCGGCCAGGATGAGGCCCGCCAGCACGGCGGCCAGTGCGCCGTGGGCGCTGATGAGGCTGGCAATGCGGACGATGAGGGTCTCACTGGTCGAGCCGCTCAGGAACTCCAGCGCGCCCGCCCTGGTCATGCCGAGGCCCACCATGCCGATGACGATGGAGGCCGTCATGGCGATGACCACCCACACCGAGGCGATGCGGCGGCTGAGGACCAGCTTTTTCTCGTCCTCAATGGCCATGAAGCGGAGCAGGATGTGGGGCATTCCGAAGTAGCCCAGACCCCACGCCATGGTGGACACGATGTCCAGCAGGCTGTACGAGGCAGCTGTGTTGGTGTCCGCATTGTGGCTAGCCAGCATGGTCAGGTAGCCGGGCAGGCTCTGCGCATTGGCGACCACAGCGTCCCAGCCGCCTGCCACGCCCACGCCGTAGACCAGCACGGCGATGAGTGCCAGCGACATGACGATGGACTGGATGAGGTCGGTAGTGGTCACGGCGCGGAAGCCGCCCAGGATGGTGTACCCCACGATGACGAGGGCCGAGACCAGCATCGCCGCCATGTAATCCACGCCGAACAGGCTGTGGAACAGCTTGCCGCAGGCCGCAAAGCCCGATGCCGTGTAGGGCACAAAGAAGACGATGATGATGACCGCGCCCAGTGCATTGAGCAGGTTGCGCTGGTCATGGAACCGCAGCGATAAAAACTGCGGCACCGTGATGGCGTTCAGATCAGCCGAGTACCGCCGCAGCCGCCGGGCCACGATGAGCCAGTTCAGCCAGGTGCCCAGCGCCAGGCCGATGGCTGTCCAGCCGGGGGACGCGATGCCGCTCAGGTACGCAAGGCCGGGCATTCCCATCAGCAGCCAGCTGGACATATCGCTGGCCTCGGCGCTCATAGCCGTGACCAGCGGGCCCATCTTGCGGCCGCCCAGGTAAAAATCGGTGCTGTCGTTGTTGGACTTGCTGTAGGCAAATCCAACGAGCAGCATCGCCGCCAGATAACCAACGATGGTAACAATGATACAGAGATCGCTCATATTCCTTTCCTCCTCTACTTTCCCATTTGGAAGGATGCTCTGATTTTACCACGGTAAAGCATCAAAGTGCAAGGTTTTTTGAAAACTTCGGCCCTATTGGCAAAAAGTCCGCGTCCGGCGCACAGAAAACCCGCAAAACGACCACAAAGCGCCCGCCGTTCCCCTCTGCCCGTGCGCTCCTTCTGCGGGGCGGAACGGCCCGGCACAACAAAACGCCCGGTTCCTGTACGGCACCGGGCGTTTTGTCTTTATGGAGAAATGAAAATGATGAAGGTGGATGGCTGTTTTCAGTTCTTCTTGGCTTCGCCTTCGGGGAAGATGATCTTATTGACGAAGAAGAAGATGATCATCGAGATGCCGCCGTTGAGCACGGTGGTGCCGATGTTGTAGATGAAGTCGGGCACCAGCAGACCGGCCACCGCGACCCAGATGCAGTTGATGGAGTTGACGATGCAGGTGATGACGCAGAAGGCCAGCACGTACCAGCCGATCTGCTTGGCCAGATTGCCCTTGCTGCGGAACACAAAGCTACGCTGGATGGGGAAGTTGATGCACTCGCCCACGATCATGGCGACCATGTAGGCGCAGAAGTAGGGCAGGCCGCCGTGGGCAGCGTCATAGCCGAGGATGTTCCACTTGAAGGTCTCGCCGAAGAGGGTGATGTCGATGCCCGGCCAGCCGAAGTCCACCACCGGCAGGCTTGCGAACGCCTTGGGCAGGAATTGCAGCAGCAGGTACTTGAACACCGTGATGAGGTTGGAGACGATGACGAACAGACCGCCCTCACGCACCCACTTGGCAGCGGCGGGGTGCTTGGCCGCAAAGTTGTTCCAGAAATTCATAGCAGTTCTTCCCTTTCAGCTGTTTTTCAGGCGTTTTTCCATCGCGCCGTTCTGGGCGATGTTCTTCACAGCCTCCACGATGACCCGCAGCAGACCGATGATCCAGAAGCCCTGCGCTTCCATCACGATGCCGTCCACCATGCCCATGCTGATGGTGCCGTTGGTCATCTTGGCCAGCGCGCGCAGCGGCATGTTGTACTGGAACAGGATGTTCAGGTCCGGCTTGCCGCGCTGGATGCTCCGCTTGAGCAGCAGGCCCAGCACCGCCGCCACGAGCCAGCCCAGCGGGCTGCGGCCGTGGCCCAGCTCGCCCAGCGTCATGTTGCGGTCGATCCGGATCTTGTCTTCCGGGATGGGACGGCCCAGCAGGGCGGCGAACTCAGCATCCGGAACGCGGGTGATCTCGCCCGTCCTGTAATGAGGCAGATCCACGCTCTGGTAGGGGTCCGGCGCACCGGAGCCCAGCACCACGACCTCCGCCGTCAGGCGGATGTCGGCGCTGGAAGCGCCCACGCGGAGCTGATAGCTGCCGCCTTCGACCTTCCAGCTGTCGGTGGCCATGTTCCAGTAGCGGTAGGCCTTGTCGTCCAGCGGGATGGAGACGGTCTTGCTCTCGCCCGCTTCCAGCCAGACCTTGGCAAAGCCCTTGAGCTCCTGTGCGGGGCGGAAGACTTTGGCGTCGGGCTTGGCGACGTAGAGCTGGACGATCTCGGCACCGGCGCACTTGCCGGTGTTGGTCACGGTCAGGGTCACGCCCTCCGGTGTTGCCTTGAGGTCTTTGTAAGCAAATGTGGTGTAGCTCAGGCCGTAGCCGAAGGGGAAGGCCACGGGCCTGCCTGCCGTCTCAAAGTAGCGGTAGCCCACATACAGACCCTCGCGGTACTGGACGGTGCGGCCCTCGCCTGCGAAGTGGTCTTTCACCGGGGAATCGCTGTAAGCATTGGCCCAGGTCTCGGCCAGTTTGCCGCCGGGGCAGACCGTGCCGGTCAGCACGTCCACCAGAGCGCCCGCACCGGCCTGACCGCCCAGGCAGCCGTAGACCAGCGCCTTGCAGTCTTTGAGCCACGGGGTCTCCAGCGAGGAGCCTGCGCTGAGCAGGACGACCACGTTGGGGTTGACGGCAGCGACGGCAGCCAGCAGATCCAGCTGGTTCTGCGCCAGCTTCATGTCCATCCGGTCGAGGCCCTCGCTCTCCTTGATCTCGTCCAGACCCATGCAGAGCAGGACGACGTTGGCGTTCTGCGCCAGCGCGACGGCTTCCTTCTTCAGATCCTCGTCGGCCTTGCCCTGGCGGTCAAAGCCCTGGGCATAGCCGACATTGGTCAGGCCGCTCTCGGTCAGGCAGTCCAGGAAGGAATCCACCTGGATGGAGTTGACGGCGCTGGAACCGGCACCCTGATAGCGGGGCGTCCTGGCAAAATCACCGAGGACAGCGATTTTCTCACCTTTCTTCAGCGGCAGCAGCGCGCCCTCGTTCCGGAGCAGAACGATGCTCTGGGCGGCGGCGCGGCGGGCCAGCGCATGATGCGCGGCGGCGTCAAAGGTGCGGGGTGCCTTTTCGACGGCGGCCTTGGTATCGAGCACCAGTTCCAGCAGCTCGTCCAGCCGGGCGTCCACGTCGTGTTCCGAGATCTTGCCGCTCTCCACAGCCTTCATCAGCTCGCGGACGGAATCGTCGCCGGGGAACGGCATCTCCAGCGTGGAGCCGTTCTTCACGCCCAGTGCATGGTCGTTGGAACCGCCCCAGTCGGTGACGACTGCGCCGTCGAAGCCCCAGTCCCGGCGCAGGATATCCTGTAACAGGTGGGCGTTCTCGTTGGCGTAGGTGCCGTTGACGAGGTTGTAGGAGGACATGATGGTCTTTGGCTTTGCCTCTTTGACCACGATCTCAAAGCCGGTCAGGTACAGCTCGCGCAGGGTGCGCTCATCCACGATGGAGTCGCTGGCCATGCGGCGCAGCTCCTGGCTGTTGACGGCAAAGTGCTTGGGGCAGGCCGCGATGCCGTTCTTCTGGATGCCGCGGACATAGCCTGCGGCCATCTTGCCCGCCAGATAGGGGTCCTCCGAGAAATACTCAAAGTTGCGGCCGCACAGCGGGCTGCGCTTGATGTTCAGGCCGGGGCCCAGCAGCACCGAGACCTCCTGTGCTGCGGCCTCTTCGCCCATGGCCTCGCCGACGGCCTCGCCCAGGGCGGGGTCCCAGCTGTTGGCCACGGTGGCCGAAGTCGGGAAGCAGGTGGCCGGCACACTGGGGTTCAGGCCCAGATGGTCTGCCGCACCGGCCTGCTTGCGCACACCGTTGGGGCCGTCCGACAGGGTGATGGACGGGATGCCCTTGCCCGGCAGGGCGCGGGTGTCGAACACCGTGCCGCCGGACAGCAGGGCACATTTCTGCTCCAGATCCAGTGTTTGAATGATGTCTGCGTGTTTCATCGCAATTTCCTCTTTGTTTCCTGAGCAGGGCAAAGGCCCGCTGTTTCTTTGCAGCGGGCCTTTGCCGTTTTAGTTCAGTTCAGGTGCTGCGTCGGTTCAAAAGTGAGAGGCCGTTTCATCAGGCGTTCTCTTCTTCCTCTTCCTTGCGCTTCTTGTAGCTCTTGAAGGTCTTGATCTCCAGAGCAACGATCAGCAGTGCAACGAGCACGTCAGCGCCGATCATGATGATCTCCCACTTTGCCATACCGGGGTTCAGGTTCTCCGCAGCATAAGCGCGGCTGTTGACCACGGTATAGAGGATGTTCTTGGAAGCCTCGCGCAGGGCCTGCTTGCTGCTGTTGGTCAGCACGGTCACGGTGTTGAAGTCGTTGCCGGTGGTGCAGAGCATCAGGTCGTTGCCGTTGCGGACGGCCTGGTCCGCAGTCATGTAGCCGGAGACGCCGAAGTAGTCGGTCTCGACGAAGCCCACGAAGCCCCACTCGCCGCGCAGGACGTTCTTCAGCAGCTCCTTGCAGCCGCCAGCCCAGCGGGTGCCGATGTAGTTGAAGGAAGACATGACCGCGTGGCAGTCTGCATCCTTGACGGAGATCTCGAAGGGCTTGAGGTAGATCTCACGGATGGCCTGCTCGTTGGACCAGGTCGCCGCCATGGAACCACGGTTGCCTTCCTGATCGTTCAGAGCGAAGTGCTTCATGTAAGCATACACACCGTGCTCCTGTGCGCCCATAATCGCATTGGAAGCCATCCGGCCGGACAGGAAGCCATCCTCCGAGTAGTACTCGAAGTTACGGCCTGCGAATGCAGTGCGGTGGATGTTCATAGCCGGGCCGTACCAGCCGGAGGTGTCCATCTCATTGGCCATCTCGCCGATGCTGTCGCCGAAGGCGTAGGCCAGATCCTTGTCCCAGGTCATGCCGATGAGGGTAGCAGCCGGGAAGCCGACGGAACCGACACCGGTGAAGAAGTTGTTGATGGAAGCCGGGCCGTCGCAGTCATTGGTGTGGACCTTCTCGATGCTGGAGACCGCAGCGGTCTGGTAGCCGCCGAAGCCGATGAGCTGCTGCATCTCGTCGATGGTCATCTGGTCGAGCAGCTGATCCCACTTCGCGTCGTTGTAATCCACGCCGCGCAGGTCGGCCAGCTTCAGGCCGTTCTTGGCACCGGTGGTGATGTCGGCGGCGTTGGCGTCGTCATCGTTCTGATAGCCAGCCTCGGTGTACGTATGGGCGTTGTCGAAGGCAGCCTTCTGCTCGTCGGTCATCTCATAGGTGGCGGGAGCAGCGGTCGCCTCGGCATAGTTTGCAAAGCCGTCGGCGCGGGACAGATAGGTGATCTCGCCTTCTGCGAAATCGAACTCGTTGGTCGCAGCCACAGCATCGCTGCCGCGCTTGTTGGACTCGTTGTAGACGATGTCGGATGCAACGGTGTAGGTCTGGGAATCAGCGACGTTGTGCGAGTCATCGTTCGCGCTGATGACATAGTCGCCAGCTTCCAGCACATAGCAGCCGTTCGTCTGGTAATCATAGGAAGCCAGGTCCTCCACCGGGATGGAGAACTCGATGGTCTGAGACTCGCCGGGAGCCAGCTCACTGGTCTTGGCAAAGTCCAGCAGGTTTGCGGAAGACTTCTCGATGCCGCCATTGGTGTACGGAGGATCGCTGTAGATTTCCACGACATCCTTGCCCGCGACGGAGCCGGTGTTGGTGACGGTCACGGTGAAGTTCAGGCTGGTGCCGTCGTTGGTGATGCCGCTCATCTCCTTGGTGAAGGAGGTGTAGCTCAGGCCGTAGCCGAAGGGGAAGACGACCTCGTCGTCGTAGTTGATGAGGCCCTCGTCCGCAGCCGTCTCATAGAACTTGTAGCCGACGTAGATGCCTTCCACATAGTTGACGAAGGACGGGGTGGTGCCTTCCGGGTCAAAGAAGGTGGACTCGGCATTCAGCTCCTCGGTGTTGGTGTACTTGAAGTCGCCGAAGTTGTTCCACCAGGGCGCATTCTTCAGGTTGGAAACATAGGTATCCACGGTACGGCCGGAGGGGTTGACCTCGCCGGAAACGACCTTGCCGAAACCCTCAAAGCCGGACTGGCCGGTGCCGGGGCAGAGCAGGACGCCCTTGATCTGGGGGTAATCCTTCAGGAAGTCCATCTGGAAGGCGTTGGCGCCGTTGTAGACCAGAATGACATTGTCGAAGTTTGCGGTGACCAGGTCGAGCAGGTCTTCCTCACGGTTGGACAGCTGCAGGAAGTGGTCGCCCTTGTCCCAGTCGTTGCCCTCGTTCAGAGAGTCGTCGTAGGTGCCGTTGTAGTAAGTGGTGCCGCGCTCAGAGCCGTAAGCCTGTGCCACGCGGCGGATCCAGCTGCCGTCCACAACGGAAGCCATATCGGTGGGCAGGTCTGCGCCCTCGCCGCCGACACGGGTGATGACGACCATTGCGGTATCCGAGAATGCTTTTGCATTCTCCATCATCTCATCGGTGTACAGGCTGACATTGGGTTCGGGCAGGGTCCAGTCCTGCGCCGCTATGCTAACGCTGGGGCGGTCTGCCTTGTAGTCGGTGTAGAACTTGCTCAGTTCCTCGTTGGTCTCGATGCCGGCATCGTGCAGGCCGGTCAGCAGATCGGTGACGGGGTAAGCAGTGTTCAGCGCACCGGAACCGGTGCCGCCGTAGCAGGGGTTGGTGGAAGCCCAGCCGAAGACGTTCAGCTTGGAGCCGGAAGCCACCGGCAGGATGCCGTCTTCGTCCTTTGCCAGAACGACACCGTCTGCGGTGATCTCATTGACCAGCTCCGTGGCCTTTGCAGAGGTCTCCTCGGTGATGGTGCCGCTGCCGGAGACCAGGTCCAGCATGGTGGACATGGGGCCGGTGCAGATCAGGTTCACAACGATGGTCAGCGCCAGCAGAATGGCCAGGCCAGACTGTGCACGGATCATCATCTTCTTTGCTTTGGGCAGCTTGCGCACAGCGATCATCACGACGATCGCCAGCAGCGCAACCACGCCAAACGCGATGAGGTAGCCGCGAACGTTCGTCAGCACCTGCATCACGTCATCCAGGTTAATGGACAGCATAATTTTCCTCCTTCTGATAGGGTCAATTATGAATGCGGAGCGCAGAACTCCGCCGAACTGATTGATATGATACCAAATGCACACAGAAAATTCTTGCTTCCTTCACAAATTGTCGTTTTGGGCGCACAATTTGCAAAAAGTTTCAAATCCGTTTCAATTTTTATTGTGCTAATGCACAAACAAGAGGCGGCGTTATTTGTGCAGGATGCCATACTCTCTCCGTCAGCGCTATGCGCTGTCACCTCTCCCGAAGGGCGAGGTTTTATGCGTGCTTTCAGGCACAACAAAAGCTCCCCCTTTCGGGGGAGCTGTCGAACGAAGTGAGACGGAGCGGGTCGTCATTTTTCTTTGGGCAGGGGCATCAGCACCCGCACCGTGAACCACCGGTTCTCCCAATGGACGGTCATGCTGCCGCCGTGCTGCTGCGCCACCGAACGCAGGCTCTTCAAATCGTAGCCGCCGTGGGCGCTCTGCGCGGGCAGACCGTCCGCCCCCAGCTCCACCGGCTGGGCGCAGTAGTTCTCGAAGCGGAACATCACGAACCCGTTCTGGACATAGACCGCCGTCCGGATGAGCCGTTTTTCGGGGTCCGGCTCTGCGGCGCAGCTCTCGATGGCGTTGTCCAGCGCGGCGCCCACGATGGTGCAGATCTCCCGCGTAGTCAGAAACCCCAGCGCCCGGCCGTCGGCCACGCTGGTCATCCGGATGTTCTTCTCCTGACAGTCCATGCTTTTGGCCGTCAATAAGGTATCCAGCACTGGGTTGCCGGTCTTGTTCTCGGCCTCATACTGCAAAATGCCGGATTCCATCCGGGCCAGCGCCGCGTCCTGCTTGGCGCGGTCCCGCTCGGCGCGAATGTCGGCGATCTGCACCTTCAGCTCATGATATCGCCGGTTGATGAGCTTGATGCCCTCTTTGCTCCGCTTGTACTGCTCGTACTGACGGTGGAGCACACTGTCCATAGCGGTCAGCTCCTTGTGGAGCGCCTCTTCCCGCAGCTGCTCGTGCTCAACAGTCAGGATCAGAACGCCGCAGAAATCCACCAGCGTCCGGATGTAGAAAACGCTCATGGTCACTTCCCCGTTCAGGAAGTTCAGGTTGCTCACGGCAAAGGCCGTCGCCGCCATGACGACGGCCACCAGAGCCGCCGTATTGCTGACGTCCAGATGCCCGGTCGGGTGGGGGCGCTTGCGCTCCAGCCCGTACATCACCCCGAACAGACCGCTGTAGACCAACAGCAGCAGGAACAGCGCCATCGGCTCTCCCCCGCCGTGCTGCGGAAAGATGGTGCAGTGCAGCTGCCACTCGACACTGGCCGCAAATTCGGCCAGAATGAAGCTGCGGGCGCAGTCGTAGGCTGCTTCCAGCCAGTTTTCTTCCCGCGTGATCCAGAGGTAAAGGTACTGCATCCCCACTGCGATGCCCATGCAGGGGACCCACCACGCAATGGGCACCTCGCCGGTCGCTTCCAGAAAAACGCCCAGCATCACGGTGGCGGCCAGGGTGATCTTCCGCGCAAAGCGGGGCGGGCGGCTCTGGGCGTACAGAACGACGGCCAGCCACTCGGCCAGCGCCGTGTACAGGCGCGGGATATCCGGCAGCGCCATCACAGACCGTCACCCCCGATGTAGTCGGTCAGGGCTGCCAGAAAACTCTTCCGCTTGGGGCGGCTGACCTGCAATTCATAAGGCCCCACCTCCACCGTGTTCTGCTGCACAGCCTGCACCTGGGCCAGATTGACCAGATACCCGCTGTTGCAGCGGGCAAAGGGCCGGTCGGCCAGCTTTTCTTCCAGCGCCTTGAGCGCGCCGGGGGCCGCAAAATCGCCCTCCTCGGTGTAGAAATGCACCCGATGGCCTTCGCTTTCGATGTAATAAATGCGCGAGGTATCCAGCCGCCGCAGGCCGCCCTCCACCGGCACCGCCAGATAATGCCGGGTGCGGCGGCGCAGCTGCTCCTCCACCTTTTGCAGCTGCTGCGAAAACGCAAAGTACGGCACCGGCTTGAGGACGTAATCCAGCGCCCCCACCGCATAGCCCTTGATGGCATACTGCGCCATGTTGGTGATGAACACGAGCATCACCTCCGGGTCCAGCTCCCGGATGCGCCGGGCCGTTTCCATGCCGTCCAGATGCTTCATCTCGATATCCAGAAGGATCAGGTCATAGGCCGGGCGGTAATCCTCCAGGATCTCCAATCCGTCCGCGAAGGTCTTCACCTCAAACGCGGTCCCGTATTGCCGGGTGTACCGCTGAACGTATCCCATCAGCTGCTCCCGGATCTCCGCTTCATCCTCCACGATGGCTACCCGTATCATTTGCCGCACCTCCCCGCTTCTGGTTCCCGGCCGGGCATCCAGCTCCTGCCCGGCATCTCATTTTATTATACAAAAGCGGAACCGTTTTTGCAACGTTTTTTGTTTTTCCGGGGCTGATGCACACCGGTTTTCGTAGTGCACCACATTCCCCGCTTTGCGGATGCGTTCCAGAACGGGGGCTGCCTCCGGGCTGCGGAAATAGGCAAGGCTGGTCTGCGGCAGCAGGGTCTCCGGCGTATCCCAATCGCCGGACTGCAGGCACTGGCGGACGGTGGAAGCGCTGATGGCTTTGCCGTCGGCTTCTTTGCGGGGCACCACGATACAGTCGATGCCCGCAGCCATAACGGTTCTCCTTTCAGCGGTTCTTCTTCCGTATGCAAAGGAAAGCAGACAGTGTAAGCCATGCACAGAAACGACCCTGATTCGGGCAAATGTGCAAACGGTGTGCAGAAAGTGTGCAGCCGCTTTCCTACATAAAGAAAGAACGCCAAATCTTACGATTTGACGTTCAAAATTTGGTGCACCTCCAGGGACTCGAACCCTGGGCCCACTGATTAAGAGAGCAAGCCGCCGGTTCGTCTCAATTTATGGAAGTTTCGAGTCATCGTTATTTTTAATCAAGACAACGTGATTTTTCACCCAGTAATTTCTGCACCCTTTGTCGGATTTTGTAACGAAAAGCACCTTCTGCACGTTTTGAAACCGTGCAAAATCCGTGCAGAAACCGTGCACTTACTCCCCGACAAATAAAATCGCTCTATCCCCCACCGGCTTGACGGCATTGGTTTGAGTGGCCGAACATCAAAATCAAGTCATGGAGGACACGACTATGAACAAACTGCTTTCTTGCCACTACAATATGGACACCAACCGGGTGGAAGCCCAGTTTGCGGACGGCTCTGCTGTTGCCATCGACTGCATTGCCATTGAGGACGAGTACGGCAACACCCCGGCACAGCGGGCAGAACTGGACTGGCTGCTGTATAACAAACCATTGGAGTATGCACAGCTTGTGCTGGGAGGGGAGATGGGGCATTATCTCTCCCTCGGCTGCGACCACGGCAGGCTGGAGGATTGATAAGAACACACATATGTATCTAACATGTATTTCCGATAAATCAATCAAACGTTTTCGGTGGCATTTAGAACATTTTCATACCAGTACTGGAGTCCTTCAGTTTCAGCCTTCCAGAGCATCTCGCTCAAAAGCGCATCTTTATCATCCTGCCATGTTCGAACAAGTACCCATGAAACAGCCTCCCACAATGGTATGCTACTTTGCTCAAGATTGCGACAGATGTCCATAAAACACTCATCACAACCTCCATCCCTCAACATCTCTGCAACAGCATGGCTGCTCCAACGTTTTTCCCAAGGCACGGAAAGTAAATTCGGATAGTTCTTCACCCGTTCTGCGCTCTGGAGCAACGCATCAGCTAATTTATTACTTTCCGTTCGCAACGCTTCTACTCCATTCGCCCACTCTTCTGGGGTAGGAGAAATAACCCCCTCTCTAGGAACAGCACCGGTATAGCTAACGAGAGCTCTTCGCGCAGTATTAACAGCGTGGTTAGATGAACTCACTGGTGGCAAACCATGACAAAAGTAGTGTCGCAGCGCATTGATATTCTGATATGTCTTTTTTGCAAAGGTTCGGTCTTTCACCAGTGCAAAAGCCATTTCCTTCCCATAGTCACATAATACGGCATATAGCTCTACTACCAAACGAATAAAATTCTCCTGTGGCGCAGACTCATTCTGCCAATGAGAAATAGGTAACTGTGAAAAAATGACCTTGCCATACGGCAAAACTTCTTTGTTAATATCGCAGAGTGTATTAGGATTCAGAAGTTTACAGCCAGGACGAATATGGGTCTCATAATCTAGCATTGTACCTTCACTCATGGTATGCTTCCCCCTGTTTAGCAGATGAAATCGGAGCAAGCGTAGCCTGATTAAGTTTAAATCTAATCTCCGCTCCATACCGCACTAAATCGTTGGGATCAAAAGGATTTGCCTTGGAGTGAATAATATGGAAGTTCGTATCTGTTGAAATGTTCCATAGCGACTGATTAATATCTATGGGGCCTGCAAATTCTGCTATGGTATCACGGCTGGATGAACGTTGGAGAAATGTATCATTGGTATTGGTTATAATATGGCATCGCACCTTCCATGATGGAAATTCATATTCTCCTTCTATAGGCACACACAAGATGATATAGTCTGGTGTATCAGATGGACGACGGCAAACTGCCCCCCATTCCATATTTCGTGGAAAGCTCTGGCCACTTGACAAATCGTTGTATGGCACATTATTCAATAGTTCATAAATAGAATGGATAAACACTGCAAAAGCCCACGGTCGTTCATTGGCATTCTGGGCAAATCGAATAACTTCGTAAGCATCTTCATTTAATGCAGCCCACTGCTCAGAAGTGAGTCCAATACGTTGCTTCTCAGTAAACGGCATATGCCCTGTATAGTAAATCCATCGACTACGCAACCGAATTTCAGCACACGGAACGCTGTTTGCCTCACGAATTAAGCAAACGTTTTCCTCTTGATTCAACAATTTCAACGAAGCTTCTGCATACTTTCTAAAATTCCGAGGAACAAATCCATTGTCTGTAGACGGCTTGCTATAGTAGACATCCTCTACACTGGAGCGAATATACTGTTCTCCAGTATCAGGACTTAGCAGATAAGTGTTTCCATCTTCTTCCTGCCATTCCTGCAAAGCAGCCAGTGCCAAATATGAGGCATTGTTATGTTTCTTCAATTGCTTTTCAATGTAGTTCATTAAGTATTCTCTTCCGATGCATTGGATGGTGTCACTAACCTTTCCAAGCAGTTTATAGGGAACATCTTCCCACGACTCAAAAAGCAATTGCTGAATTTTTTCATAGGCATATGCAGAATTAATTGCAAGGAAAGCCTCATAGTTGTTTCCTTCTACGCCAGAAAGTCCTTGATACCAGTTAGTATCTCGATGCTCCTGATGAGCCTTTTCTGCACCATGCACATACTTCAGGAATGCATTTAAGAAAACGTCCAAAAGAGAAGTGAGTGCAAAGGAGCCACTATAATCTGTGCGGAAGCGGATCATGCAAGCCTGTTTAAACTTAGCGACAATCTCACGATAGCAGTTTAGATGCTCCTGTTCAAATAGAATATCGACACCACACATATTATCATAGTCCGGTAAAACACGCACGCGGTTAGCACACATTTCGATGTAAATACGCATGAGTTCTTTTTCATGTCCTATACGATTTTGCGCAATTTTTTCCAACCGAATAAGGTTTTTGTAGGCTTCGTCCAGGTTTTTCTTTACAAATTCCTTTCTATTTCCTTCAAACAGTTCGTTGGGCCGGAATTGTTCGCGTCGCAGCACGGCAGCACAAAGTTGGCCGTCCAAGTCGGCATCTTTTTCGTTCTTGCTTTCTAGCGCAGCGGCAAGTTTCAAGTAAAGATTTTGGGATGAATTCTGATATTTTTTGACTACATCCATGCGGCTGCGATTATTGTCGTTAGGCGTAAAAAAGCGAATCAACTGGATGATATCATAGTTTGCACGCCTTACTGTCTCGTCACTGCGATTCAAGTCGGATGCTTTGATAATCGCACAAAGACTATCGATTTGGTTTTCCTCTGTCATTCCGCTACTCTGAATATATGCAATCGCATCATCAAAATGGCGGTAAATTACATAGCGTTCTCCTTCTTCACTAGATGAAAGTCGAATCAGACTACTCCTTCTGAGCAAATCTTCAATGGGATAATTCTTTCGACGCAGTAGCAAACTGTGCAGCAACTCCGAAACCACCTTGATAGGCAATCCGATGCAAAACTGTCCCGCTACGGCCAACGCCTGATTGCACTGCCGAATAGCCTCCTGCGCAACATCCCGTAGTTCTTGCTCTACCGTTCCCAAAGGAATCGCACCTTGATCAATTTGCTTTTTCCAACTTTGAACAACGTTTTCCACCTGTGCCTTTTCTTCAGTTAAAGGAGCGTTCTTTAGATGTTGCTGCACTAGCTGTGTGCTGTTTTGATCCCGTAGCTGGCTCAGCATTCTAGAAAGGAAGTGTGTATACTTTAGATTCCAAACTCCACTGCTGCTTCCTCCAAAAACACGATCATACTCCTGAAACAGCTGCTTTGCGATACGATCAAACTGTTCTCGATAGCGAATGCCCACTCTACCAAATAGTTCCGAGAGGTCCTGCTGGGTAATGGGATACTCATTCAGTTTAAACGGTTTTTCAAGATTAGAAGACTGTCCTTGACTCATTTCAGGAAATGAGTAACAGCTACCGACCAACACCACATTGTAGGATGCCAGCTTCCTTTTTAGGTTCACAAAAACCACGTTTTCCAGATAGCTGTTACGATCCCATACTACTAGAATGCTAGTACGCGCTTTGTCCGAAAGATATTTAATTAATGTGCACAGTTCCTCGAAGGTTTTCTTGTCTTTCTTTGCAAATTCGTCCGGCAGCTTGCCTTGAATAAATACCACCGGATATTTATGAGTACACTTCACCCGATAGGCAAGGTTTGCCAGCACAACGGTTTTGCCACTACAACTGTCTCCCTCTACTAGCTCTGCACGAGCGTGGTAGATATCCGAGCTTCTCAGCTTATCCATCACACGTCGGAACAACACATCATCGATTTCCGACCTTGAAATATACCAGTTATTTGCTGGATTAAAGCCCTTCCAATAAGGTTCAGTCACTGTATCTCCGGAACGCAGAAAGTGCAGCAATTCTGCCTCACGCCCAGCAGCAGTCACAGCCGCGCAAGCAGCTTCCGCCTCGTCTGACAAAATGCGAACATTGGGCAACATACGCAACAAACCATGTTGTTCTTCCAGCGGAATACGCAGATTCCTGTCTGGCAGAGAAATGGTCAGCCCCTGTGCAACCTCCTCTTCAAATGTTTCTTCCTCTATGCTAAGTACTTCCTGAAGATTTTCAAACAACGATCCTTCGAACACCGAAATATTCGGATTATTTTCATAGCCTGCCAAATCATGTTGCTCTCTCAGAATCTCGTCTGGTATGCCAAAAATATAAATGTGTGAATCTCCTGTCCATTTCCGACGGAACCCGTCGAACAGATCCAAACCGTCGAGCCAGTCCTCCGGACTCCAACCATCGATTACTAAAATACCATTCTGATTTCGCAATGCAGACTTCAACTTATCCCAGCGATAGGATGCTTCATTCTCATAACTAAGCAACTCACCCTCATCTGAAGGCGGTGGGTAGTTGCCATCATCAATTTGACCAAATAGGTACAGACAGTGCAAATTTCGCTTGCTGAGCATATCATCCGGGAACTCCGGATCATTCACATCAGTGACGCCATTCACATACATTTGACGATTGAGCGTACGGTCAATGTTACTAGTTGCCAGACAATTCCATGGAAGTTGAAGTATTGCCGTCAGTTGAGGTAAATCTTGAAAATTCTCCCGGGAAACACGCTCTGCTGCTGCGTAGAATCTCTGCACATCCGTATGATTAGTCACCGCATCTTTCCAGTTCTGAGGTTTAGATCCAATCCCCACCAAACAATAAATTTGCTCGAAATAAGGGTTAATTCCCGGGGCAAGGCGCAGATAATCCTGTCCAAGGAACAATCCACAGACATCCGTGCGAATCCGTCGCAATAGACTCTGTGCCTCGGAAAATTCCATACGTTTCATAAAATGCGCTCCTCTCTCTTATTCAGAAGGTTATAATGAATACTTATAGGGTACCGTTTGTACAGTAAAAAGCGATTTATATAACTCCTTTTCTTTTTTTGTAATTCTACCGTTTCATATTTCTAATCTTTCTTCTATACGTTTTCCTGCAAGCTCTCTTATAGCATCTATACACCCATCCGTATCTTTCAACACTTCCTTCTCCCAGAAGTGGATAACATACCAATCTTGCGCCCGCAGAGCCTTGTCATCCCGGATATCTCGCGCAATATTTTCTTCGATTTTGGCTATCCAGTACTCCCGGTTACGTTTCAGCTTCGGCTTGCGTTCTTCCCAGTTCTGTCCATGCCAAAACTCACCATCCACGAAGATGGCGATATTATATTTTTGGATGGCGATATCGGGAGAGCCAGGGAGCCGCTTATCGTTCAACCTATATCTAAATCCCAGATGCCACAGACGCTTCGCCAAAAGGACTTCCGCCTTGCCCTGCTTCAGATGGACACGAGACATCCGTCTGGATGTTTCCGGGGTCGTATCATATGATTTTGGATGTTTCATTTGGTTTTATCACCGTATCTGAGGTGTCACCTCCTCATAAACGATCCTATTGTCGATGCAGCTGTACCGCAAAAGCTTCAGCCGATTCCATTGTTTATTGCGGACCGGGTGACTTCCAAGCGTATAGTACCGTCGTACAACTTCTCGATAGTACTCGTTCAGATCATCCTCATAATCTGCTGCAATGATACAGGCTTCTATCATTTCATAGTCACCATACGCATACTCTGCACACACCCAATCAACGTATTTCAAGACTTGGTCTATTGTCGACTTTTCTGCCTTATCTTTCTTCAGTTCAATGGTCAAATATTGGCACGGGATCCTTGTCCCCTCCAAATATCTCGCAGCAAAAACATCGATCTTATCCATATAATTGATAGGCTTGAACGGGGATGCTACCACTTGATGGGACACATAATCCCATCTGCCAAGATTCGGGATTCCCTCATTACATAAGTCATAAACGACCGATACCTCTAGGGCCATTTCATGTTTCACCCTATCTGCTCTTACACAGTTGCGAAGCAAACTCTCCGGTTTGATCAAATATTGGTCCAACTCATGTGCGCCTATCAGGTCATGCATCTCTTCATTTCTTTCCCAAACACGCTGACCTGTTCGCATTTCTTGCTGATGTCGAAGCAATAATATCTCTTTCAGGGACTCATTTTCTTCATCACCTAATTTTATAAATGAGACATTCCAAAAGGCACGAAGCATCTTGAACGTGTTCGGTTTGTAGACCAGCACCTCATCGGTGTCGATTCCTTCCTCAAAAAAGTACGGCGATGCCTTAAAAGTGCACAACCATCGGTACCAGACACTATCCTCACCAGAATCGACCAACAGATCATCCCTCACATCTGCGTAATCGACCGCTGCACAAGTTGATGAACCCGGAAAATTTGAATACTTGCAATCTGGGCCGACTGCGACCAATTCTCCGATACCATAGATTTTACGCTCACTAAAAAAGTAAACATTGTCTCCCGGTTTCATGGATACATAATCCGCCAGCGTCGCCTCAAACGGCCTTGAAGCCAAACTGTTCAACCGGGTCGCATAAACCCCTCGTTCTGCACAGATCTTTATTATCTCGGTATCCCCGCCGATAGCAAATACATATCCTGCCATTTTATACTTCCTTTATCTGCTCCGCAACATACGAATTGTTCAGCCAGAAGCACTGCTTCGTCATAGAACCACCCGTAGGCAGGGGCGCGGTATCCGTACTATCCCGCCCATGGGGGCGGACGTGAGCCACACGGCTTTCCGACGCCTTGGGCAAGTTATTGCGATTCCGCCCGCTGGCATCTTTCCAGATGTGAACGCCCTCCCGTAGGGTATCGACCGTACGCTGCCACACATGATGCACCTCTTCCAGATCCTCTGCCGGGATATTCCAGAATTTCACCCTCTGGAAGTAGCACTCGCCGTCCTTCGACTTTTGGAAGATGATGAACAGGAATTTGGTCGGTGCAAGAAGGTCATAGAGCGCAGACTCTTCCCACGTTTCGTTCATCATCGCACAGAAATCCATCCTCGGGAAGGACACATTCTGTTCGATACTTCCATCTACCTCCACAGTGATGGCTTTCGGTTGGATACCTGCCTTTTGGAATTCCTCTGTGTTCGACAGATGCCCTTTCACGCCAAGCATCGCTGCCACTAAAAGCTCGTTGAGGTTCTTGGCATTCGTTTCCACGCCCAGCCGCGCCTTAAGTTCCGTCCTGCTCATTCCCACATAAGGCCGGACTTTTGCGCTGAACCAGTCCTCGAAGCTGGTCGTTCTTAACGCTGCCGGGTCTTTGATGATTTTCTCGCAGGGTTCGTCCCCGAAGATGTACCGCCGCAGGATCTGCGTCATATAGCTGGACTTCAGCGAGTACGCCCGCTTCATGGCCGGGATAGGGCTGAATGGCTGCGACCGGGTATCCTGCGAGTTGCGGCCTTTCGGACACGCTGCCAGATACATGGTATCGCCCTCACTGATCAGGTGTGCCTGTCCTGCCTTGATCTTGTCCATCAAGATTTTCCAGTCATTACGGATGACCTCTAAATCTTCGTCCGGAAACTGGAATAGCACCGCCTTGTCGATGGTGAAATCGACTTTTGGAACACCATCCTTGTGTTCATAGGACATCAGGAGCATACAGGCGCACTTTGTCCAGAAAGCACTGGTTGCGAAGGTCTTGCCATATTCTTCTTCATAGTTCAGCATATCGCAGACCAACCGCTCCTTGGCCTGAATGCCACGAGGTGTCCGGCGATAGGGAGTCACTTTCAGCTCCACGCCAGCTTCTTCAAAGTCCGGGGCGGGTTTGCTATTGGGCTTGTACCCGAACCAGCTTTCTTCTACCACCGTGCCGATTGCACCTTTACCTGTGGCGATACGCCCGGTCTTGTCGATCTCGCCCAGCGTTTTACCCACCGCTTCCTGTCCGCGAATGAGAACTTCCTGCTTGGTCTTGTACTTCCGCTGCTCCATCACACCTCTTGACCTCCTCAAAAAATAGCTTGATCTTTTTATCTATTTTTGCTATAATCATATCGAGCCATAGAAAGCCCACCGATATAAAAGAAAGGCTTTCTATAAAAACTTTCAAAAAAGTCTTGATCTTTTTAACGAAAAATTGTATACTTATTACTAAGTATATCACAAAATGAGGTGTTATGAAAGTGTCAGCAAATAGCGATATCCGTGTTGTCGAGCTATTTGCCGGCGTTGGCGGTTTCCGCGTTGGATTAGAGCGTTGTTCCGAAAGATTCAAAACGATTTGGGCAAACCAATGGGAACCCGGCCAAGCTGGTCAATGGGCTTATAAGTGCTACAGCAAGAACTTTGGCGAAGATTCCCACTGTGTGAACGCAGACATCGCCACTGTTATCAATCAAGTGCCGCCGCACGACCTTCTGGTGGGCGGTTTTCCATGTCAGGACTATTCCGTTGCCAGCACAGGTGCCAAAGGCATCGAAGGCAAAAAAGGCGTCCTCTGGTGGTCTATCTATCAGATCATCCAGAAGAATCATCCGAACTATGTCCTGCTGGAAAACGTAGATCGTCTGCTGAAGTCTCCTGCATCCCAGCGTGGCCGTGATTTCGGCATCATCCTGAAATGCCTACAGGAAGAAGGCTATGGTGTCGAATGGCGCGTTATCAATGCTGCCGATTACGGCTGGGTGCAGCGCAGACGACGCACTTTCATCTTTGCCTTCAAAAATACCACGCCGCAATACAAGCACCTGACTTCCTACTTTGCCGATGGCGAGAATAAAGACCGCACTTGGCTGACGAACAAAGGTTTCTTCGCAAAGGCGTTCCCAGTCTATTCCGAATTGGCAGACCCTAAGAAGATCACCAAGGTGGATTTTACCGAGTATACCGATACTGTCGATGTGACCAAACGGTTCAAGGCAGCTTTTTATAACAGTGGTGTGCTATACAATGGAAGTATCCTTTCGCTGGAAGCTGTCCCGCAGAGTAAAGAACCGATGACCCTCCGCGAGATCGTTGTCGATGGCGATGTGGACAAGAGCTACTTTATCGAGGACGAGGATCTGGAAAAATGGAAATACATGAAGGGGTCCAAGACCATTGAGCGTACTTCCAAAACCGGTTTCTCCTACACCTTCTCGGAAGGCCCTATTGCATTCCCGGACCCTCTCGACCGTCCCGGTCGCACGATGCTCACCAGTGAGGGCACCAAGAACCGCAGTTCCCATGCGATCACCGACCCTAAGACTGGAAAACTGCGTATCCTGCTGCCGGAGGAATGTGAGCGCATGAACGGTTTCCCGACTGGCTGGACGGATACCGAGATGCCCAAGCGTCAGCGTTACTTCATCATGGGCAATGCCCTCGTCGTTCCGCTCATCACCCAAATGGGCAAGCAATTACTGGATATCTTATAACAAAAAACCAAGGCTGCTTAGTCAGCCTTGGTTTTTATGCTTTTTCGCCACGATCAAGAGGTGCCCTATCATGGAGAATATCCGTGTTGTTGAGCTTTTCGCCGGGGTCGGCGGCTTTCGCCTTGGGCTGGAGCAGGCTTCCTCCTGCTTTCAGACTGTCTGGGCGAATCAGTGGGAGCCATCCATGCGTTCCCAATTTGCTTTCGAGTGCTACGAACGGCATTTCGGGCATCGCCCAGAACACGTTTGTCAGAACATCGTGACCGCCAAAGAAAGCATCCCTCCACACGACCTTTTGGTCGGTGGCTTTCCCTGTCAGGATTATTCCATCGCCAAAAAGGGCGCACGAGGAATAGAAGGGAAGAAGGGCGTTCTTTGGTGGGAGATCAACGCTATCCTACGGACACACAGGCCTCGCTATGTCCTTTTGGAAAACGTAGACCGGCTCATCAAATCTCCGGCCTGGCAAAAGGGCGTGACTTTTCTATCATCCTGCGGTGCTTCTATGAAGCAGGCTATGCCGTTGAATGGCGGGTGATAAATGCCGCCGACTATGGCGAAGCACAGCGCAGGCGGCGCACCTTTCTCTTTGCCTTCCGAAACGACACCGCCCTGTTCCGAAAAGCGGCGGACCTCATCTGTGTGGAGGATCTGAAGGGTGCCCACCAGTTGCTCCTGCAGGACGGCTTCTTTGCCCCCATCTTTCCCTTGTATGGTTTTGAACGGAAATACAGCGAAGGATGGCTCGATGAGTTTCGTTACCTCGACTTGAAGGATCTGTCTGCCGCACAATCCTGCCACTTCTATGCCTCCGGGCTTATGATCAACGGCCGCTTCTATTCCGTCGAGAGTATCCCTCTTCAATTCCCATATAAGCCGCTCCGCTCCGTGTTGGAGACCACCCCACTTGCAGAGCGATATTTCCTCTCTGCTGCCGACATCGACCACTGGCGGTATCTCAAGGGCGCAAAGCAGGAGACCCGCCACCGCAGGAACGGTTCTACTTATTTCTTTTCGGAAGGCTCCATGGCGTTCCCCGATTGTTCCGACCTTCCTGCCCGCACGATGCTCACCAGCGAAGGCTCCGTTTCCCGCAGCACCCATGTAGTCGCAGACCCACAGACCCAACGTCTGCGTACGCTAACGCCCATCGAATGCGAACGGCTCAACGGCTTCCCGGATGATTGGACAGCCGGGATGCCGGAACGACTGCGCTATTTCACCATGGGGAATGCGCTCGTCGTTCCGCTGGTCAAGGCCATGGGCAAGCGGATCAGCGCACTGGCCGAGGACGAGCAGCGCAGTTGATGGGCGTTTCTCTTGGGTTTCCAAAGGGGCCGCAGCACCCCTTTGGCACACGACTTTGCCTGCAAAGTCTAGTGTGTTACACCTTGGTTCCGGCTGATGCGGAAAAGGGGCTGCGAGAGGCTCCGGCAAGCACCTGTTCTGCGGCAGAAGAATGTGCGGATGGGCGTGGCAGTTGACGGTCTTTGCCACCCAGCGCAGGCTTGCAAAGGAACCAATGGTGTACGTTCTCCCGTCCTGCCGCAGCAGCGTTTCTCCTATAAGCCGCAAGGCAAATGATCAACGTCTGTGCTTTCCCCGGTTGCCTGCAAGTGTCCCCGGTTTTAGCATTGCCGTTTTATAAAGGATCTTCTTTATCAGCTTTCTTTCATCCTCTGTCAGCTTATCGTAGTTGATGCCGATCGCCTTCAATGCCGTTCGGATTTTCTTTTCATCCGCAGACCCTTCAAGTTTCTGTGCATCCTCCAGTTCCTTCATCAGGTTGTCGATCATTGAACCATCCGAAGTGGTCTTGTCCTTGCGGTGTTCCGTCTTGATGTTCTTCAGGATAGCCACCAACTCGTCATACAAGACCCGACCAAAGTACTCATCTTCATCGATTTGCCCCAGCTTCAAGGTGCTCATGTACAGATCATTTTCATCTGCTGCATACTTCTTTTTCAGCATTTGCCGCGTTGCTTCCAGACCGGCGTTGAGGTTTTGAATGTTTGCGCTGACATATCCATCCACATAGATTTCCAGATCGGTCATGAACCGCTGGAAATTCTCGTGCACGATCAGCTCGCACAGCAGCCGATGATTGAATTTTCCATTCCTTAATACGTCCACTGCGC
>OGDZ01000122.1_pt1 | contig 16097 bp, 11 predicted proteins | sample 1570561 | NCBI WGS metagenome assembly OGDZ01 (sample SAMEA2582166, study PRJEB24529) | metagenome | biome: Human gut stool | place: China | collected 2011
TTTACCTGTATTCATGTCAGGCTTCTCCCGCAGGCTTCCACTATAAGCTTCTGCCACACTTCGAGCAGCTTCTCCAATGAAAAAGCCGCGTTCGCAGGGCTTGTCGATGGAAGTACAACAGCTTCAATACCTATATTATTCTGCTGGTATTTCTTATAATATTTACCGGATGTGTTTCCGTTACAAAATATCTTAGTGATTTTCGAGTTATTTATTATCGGCTCAATGTCTGTCGGTACAACATTCTTTATACTGCTGTCACTCGACCCCACAATATCGCAGCTGTATATCGTATCCCACAGTGCAATATGGTGCTTATGTAAAAGCTCCTTCTTCTCATCAATCGTCATAGGAACATTTTCGTCTGTAAGCGCCGCTATCACCTTCCAGAAACGGTTCTGCGGATGCCCATAGAAGAACAGCTGCTCTCTAGACTTCACCGAGGGAAGGCTTCCAAGTATCAGAATCGTTGAGCTTTCATCATACAACGGTGGGAACGGATGCACTATATGCTCGTACTTGGGACAGGTGTCAGACCCCATGTCCCAACAAACTGGGACACTGGGGTCTGACACCTGTCCCAGCTTATTGCTTTTATGACATTTTGTCTGCATGACATTCACTCCTTGTCAGTTATTTTCCGCCTGCGGCGGGCTTCCTAAGCTATTATACAAAAAGCACAGGTATTCAGTTGCTATTTTATCTGAAAACCTGTGCTTTTTCAAGCTGGGACATGAATCAGAATCCAATCCCGGAATATCACTATTTACCGCTCTTTGACAGCCTTCTTCTGTTAAAGACTGCGAATGCCGCAACAGCCACACTTAAAACAGCAAACACAATAAGTATCGGCACAATACCACCTGTGATGTATCCGGTGTTCGCACTCTGTGCCGGTGCAGTAAGACCTCTGTCTGTTGCCTGCTTACAGCCGATTATAAACGGCGAAGCACTGGTAATGTGTATCTTAAGCCCATCTGCGGTCTTTTCAGGTTCAAAAAACTCCATCGTACCCGAAGCAGCTCCGTTGACATTGCTTGTAATAAGATGTCCTATAATAAAATCATAATTATCCTTGTCAATGCCTTCCGGATATGGAATTACAATGTCCACTCCACCATCAGGAAGCTTATCACCGTCAATACTGTTCCATGTATTTCCGTTCTTGACCTGAACAACAATATCCACTACCTGCATGTCCGCCATGTCAATACCGCTTAATATCTTCTTCGCCTCATCACTGTTAAGCAGCTTGTTTCCCATGAAGGTCTTAAGCTCCTCAACACTGCCTGCTCCGGTGATATTCTTTAAATTATCAGTGAGTTCGATATTTCCCACCTGACCACGGAAGCTTTCTGTTGGCTTCTCGGTCGGTTTCTCGGTTACTCCCTCGGTCGGCTTTTCAGTTGGCTTCTCGGTTACTCCCTCTGTCGGCTTCTCCGTCGGTTTCTCGGTTGCTCCTTCCGTTGGCTTCTCCGTCGGTTTCTCGGTTACTCCCTCTGTCGGCTTCTCGGTTGGCTTCTCGGTCGGCTTCTCAGTCGGCACATCATCCTTCTTACTGTCATTGTAGCTTGTCTTTTCCCACTGAAGGACTGTAAGGTCAAGCTTTCCCGCTCCGGCATAAGGCTGTACATAGGCTGCAAGCTTATCTGCCGGGTAGAGGCTGTAATCGCTGTACGGAAGCTTAGCTGTAAACTCGTCCGCATCCGTTATAAGTACTCTTGTATCTCCTGTCGAATTACACTTTGGTTCAAGTGCTGTCTTAACTCCATCTAAATAATACAAGCTGTTCACTGCGTTGATATATCCGGAAGGGCTTGACCCATTACCCGAATTAAGTGCATTTTCAATACCATTAATGTAACAATTCTCCAGCAGAACCTGTGCTCCACATGTTGATGAAGCTCCATTGCTTACAATCTTCTTTGCAATATCCTCATTTGTGATAGACTTTCTTGTATCACGAAGCTCCTGCGCATCCATTATACAGTTATATACATGTGTATATCCGTAGCGGAGTCTCGGCATTCTGTCCATCGAATTGTAGTAGTAATTGTTGGCAAGAGTTACCTTTATTCCTGCAGCATTCGCTGCTTCATCGGACTGCCCGAAAAGGTGTGTCTTTTTCTGTCCGTATGCATAGCCCCTTATCTGGCTCTTTGTCATTCCCGCATCAAGCAAATGCTGATAGTAAGGATATTTCTCAGAGTTCCGGTCAAGTTCATCCATCATAGCATCAAAGAATATATCGTCTTCACTGCCCGGAAGGAACTCGCACCATGATATTGTAACATTGTTCTCCGGTGAAGGATTCTTTACATCAATAACACCATCATAAGCCTTATAGAATGTACAGTGGTCAATCCAGATTCCGTTACACGCACTGTCGATTGTCATATAATCCCAATCGTTTCTGTCATAATCACCGCTTGTCTCCTCATCCCACTCCCAGAGTTCATCGAACTTGATATTTCTTATGATAATATTGCTTGAGTTCTTCATTGTAATGTTGGCATGCTTTATTGACGAACCGTTTGATGAGAAGATTGTCACATTGGCAAAGCCGTCAAGCATCAGTACCGAAACACCTGTCTTAATAAGCGTAGGGTGCGTGAGCGGCTGAGCCGTGTATGCCTTTATAATCTTGCTATAGCTGCCAAAATCATCAATCTCATTGCAGCCAAGATTTATATCCTCCGTTATCTCAATCACGGTCTTTGCACCCGATGCTTTAACAGCCGTCAGTGCATCCAGAAACTCCTTCGCAGTTGAAGCCTTGTAGTATTTACCGCTCTCAGGCTTTAAAAGGCCTCCTCCGGTCACACCATAGGCCTGTGCATAGCCCTCAAGCACATATTTTCCAAGTCCCGTATCATCGCCCTCTGTAGAAAGGTATCTGTCTGAATTATATTCTGTTACAGCATACTTTTCTTCCCTACCGATGAACACATTGCCCTTATAGGCTTCGCCTATCTGTGAAAAGGCTGTCTTTGGTGACCATCCTAAGTACGCATCGGTGAGCATATTCTGTGCGGCGTTTGCAGATATCTGCCTTCTGTCGCCGTTAATTGCGTAACCCGGTCCGTAGGTTCCGTACTCATAAAATCTTGCAGCCGCATAGGCATTTCCCGACATGGAATCATAAGGAAGCACTGAATTTATAATCTTTCCCATGTAGCAGTTAATCCATGTGATATAAGCATTGGCACCCCAAGGTCTCGCAAGGCGGTAACCCGTCCCGGAGCAGCCCTCCTCTGCTGTAATCACACAGTTGTTAAATGTGAGTCCGTAAGCCGCCTCCGGTGCCGTCTTAGGTGCGCACACGTATCCCGAGTTCTTGGTGCCCTCGTATACGAACACTATCTCGCAGTCATCGAAAAGACATCCTGCCCCTTCACCTGAATAAATAAAGTCTATAAGTCCTTCAATCCGGCACTTACTGTAATACTGATGACCTGCTCCCATGTAGAGTGTATCCTGAACGGAGCTGAATTTAACATTGACAAACTCCGAGGCATCCGCATCACATCTTAAAGCATCCGCCGACTTGTTGCTCTTTCCGTCCGCTGTTGAATATACATAATCGTTTGCAAAGGATATATTCTCTGCCGTGAAGCCCTTTGCCGTCTTCTGGATATATGCCGCACATCTCTTGTCCATATCTCCGCCGGCTTCATAATTCGCACCTAAGGAACCCGGATAACAATGAACAAGCGTTTCCTCCCTGTCCTCACCTACAAGTGAAATATATGGCGACGTAACAACAAGTCTCTCCTCGTAGCTTCCTGCCAGAACAAGAATCACCTTGCGCTCTGTATTGTCTGCAGGAACAGCTGCCACTGCTGCAGATATTGTGGAATATGTAGGTATTCCGTCCACCTCTGCACCATCTGCTCCCGTGTACTGTGAATCTACAACCATATCATAAGCTGTGAGATAGACAATATTATATGCCTTTCTTGTCTTTTTCCCACCCTTATCGGTAAATATAAGCTCCACATCATTTCTTCCCTCTTCCACAGGAAGTGTAAAGCTGAAGCTGTCTCCCTCGTACAAAGGGCTTGCCGCAATCTTATTACCATTTACATAAGCTGTAATTTCGCCGTTTGAAAGAACCACCCCTTCAAGCACTGCTTTACCGGAAAATACAGTGTCATAGGACTTCTTTGTAATTATTATTTCTGCAGCCTCATCCTCGTAGACATACTCGCCGTAACGCTCTGCTGCCGGAACCGCCCATACAGGCTCCGATGGATTACTGTTGTTGTCATCAGAGTAAGCGATAACATAGTAGTAATACGGCATATTAAGCTCTACATGGTTATCCGTATATTCTGTCTCTGTGATGTCCGCAAGAAGCACTGCACCGCCTTCTCCTTCATCATAGGAATATCTGTAGACCTCATAGTGCTGTGCATTCTCCACCGCATTCCACTTAACGGTTACACTGCTCTCAGCCGCCTCCGCCGTAACCTCCGGCTGTGAAAGCGCTGCAATAAGACTTACCTCATTTGATACCACGCCTTCATTTCGCTCCCCATCAATACCAAGCAGTCCGCATACCTTGAACCAATAGCTTCCTGCGTCGGAAACCGGATATATGTATGTCTTATCCGTAGTCTGCGCTGCTTCTGTCCAGCTGCTTCCTGCATCCCTCGAGACAAGCACTACATATCTTCCGTCACCGTCCGCCTCGACACTGCTGTTCCACGAAACAACAATATTCTCTCTTGACTTGGCTGCCTCTGCCTTAACCTCTGCAACAACCGGAATGGTTCCTACTGCTTCGTAGCAGTCATTCTGGTCATAAAGAAGCTCTCCGTTGCTGTCATAGTACTTCATATTTGTGACCGTGACTGAAGCATTGGCAACGATAAAGCCAAGGGATACAGATGAATCCTTTCCGTTATCCTTAAATAAAAGCATCTTTGAATCGCCGTAGTTATACGTCATCACGGAAGCTTCCCCATCCTCAGGAAGTGCCGTAATCACAAAACCATCTTTCTTTTTCTCCGCAGTAAAGTGAATCCTCTGTCCCGCAGCTACGGATTTATTTACGCCGCCCGCACCTGCCATGTCAGTCGTGCTCTTAGAGTAGATTCCTCTTAAGCCCGTGCTGTTTCTGACAGCAAGAGTTGCAATATAAGTTCCATCGAATGCACCGAAAAATAATCCATTATAGTTCGTTGAGCCGCATGAATTTATAACGACATCTGCCTCAAGCTTATTAAAATCCGGTGTACTCTCAAAGCCATAATAGCTTACAGACGAATCAACTGCTCCATCCGTTGTTTTGAGTACTCCGCCATCCTGTGAAATAATGAGTCTCTGTCCGACAGGTGTAGCCGTCATGCTGCCTGCTGTTCCGTAGGCTGTCTTAATCTCCGGCATCTTAGGCTGTGTGTTTTCATCCGATGCCTTTGCCTTATTAGTGACCGACATTGAGTGGATATAGCCTGTGCCCTCTGCCGTGTATGTAAATACAAGCTCTGTGGCAGCACCGGAATACTCAAAGGTAACTGTATCGCCGTCCACTGCAGCCTTCGCAGCAGCACTTAATGTCTCTTCTCCGCCTACACTTACTGTTCCGTTCTCAGGCACCCCCGACACTGCAAGCTGACTTCCGTCCTTGCTGTACTGACACAGCTCAAATGAAACTGTCGCATCGCCAGCCACCTTCACGCTTATCGTATCCTGATTATTTACAACAATTCCATGGCCTCCGTTGTAATAGAGCTTATTATTACCTGTCAGTTTAACCAGCTTGTCCGCCGAGCTTACACTGTTTCCTCCCGTAAGCACATAGCCGCCTGTATAGAGTTCAGAAAGAATGCTTCCATCTTTAAAATTATAGCTTACCGGTGTTCCGTCAGCCGCAGGCACACCTGATGCACTGTTATCCTTCACAATAAGCTTGTAGCCTGTCGGTGTAGTGGCAGTGTCATTGTAAGCTACAGTTATAACATTTCCCGATACAGACGCTGATATGTTTCCGCTTAAGTCTGTAAGCATATCCTGACTGAATGTTCCGTTTCCGTTACCATTAAGATTCGCCCATATAATAGCCGTATCAGCGGCTGCAAGCTCACATTCTCCGTTCTCAACCGTGACTGTGGCAGCATCCGAAGCGGAATCTCCTGACGTCACACTGACTGCGGCAGCTCCCACCTTGAGTGAAAAGCTCTTCTTCTCGTACTTTGATATAGTAATGTCATCCGCTGCCGGAATTACACATATCGCACATATATATGCCGTGCTTCCGTTAAGTGTGAGTGTCACCTCACCCGCATTTCCGACATAGAGAAATGATACGGAATTGTCTCCCTGCGACTTACAGCCTTCAAGGTCACAATGACCGCTTGTCTTAGTCGCAAGTGTGTCATTCTCAAACTGCCCCGATTTACTGCCCGCCGTGATTGTCGCCCCTGCCGAGCTGTTATTGTCTCCCGACACAACAATGTAGCTGTTGCCGGCAACCTTCACGGTAAAATTATTTCCCTCCTTTGCGGCAAGACCATATGTTGCACTGTGATACTGCAGTGCGTTCTTACTTCCCGTCGCCACTGTCATAAGACCATAGGTACCCGCCGTCGCATACGTCTGTGTTGATGCCAAATCAAAATAGTACGCCGTCCCCTTCTCCGCCGTTTCCACCATGGAGCCGTCCACCCATGTCAGCCCGTCTGTGGAAGCGCTTACATTTTCCGGAATAAAAAAAGTACCTGATAACACCATAATAAGCGCCAGCATGAACGCTCCGCAGCGCCTTGATATCATCCGCATTTTCTTTTTCCCTCTTTTGCATGTTAATAGTTTCATAAAATCTCCTTATTTTTAGGCATTTTGCCAGTTTATGTTCAAAAGCATAACATAATTTTAGCAAATATGCCATAGCTATTTGTGCGTTTTTCTAGAAAAAAAGTACTATATATGTAATATTAACCAATTTCCCTATACTTTATGAAACTTTCACCTATTAAAAAAGTGCACCATCAGGTGCACAAAAAAAAGCTGGGACAGGGGTCAGACCCCATGTCCCGGATATGTTTAGTTTATGTCGTGCTTGCCAACCTTACGATAACGGTAGACCGCTCTCGCAAGCGAAGCCTGTGATACATGGTACTCCTGAATGCTCTGCTTCTGGCGGAGCTGCTCCTTGGCACGCTCCATTGCCGCCTTGGCACGAACCTCGTCAATATCCTCCGGACGCTCAGCAGTATCGACAATCATGGTTACACGATTATTTGCAATATAGACAAATCCGATACCGACAACCGCATCAACATACTCCTCACTGCCCTCCGGCTTGAAGCGGACATCTCCGATTGTTGTGGCAATCGCCATGTTCTGGTGATGTGCCATGATTGCTATCTCGCCGTCTAAGCCCGGAACTACAAGGATATCTGCCTTACCGGAAAAGAACACCTTGTTGGAGGCTAATATTTTAAGATAAAATGAGCTCATCTTACCCCGCCTCCTTTACTGCTGCTCCATCATTTTCTTTGCCTTCTCAACAGCCTCATCTATTGTTCCGACATTGAAGAAAGCAGCCTCCGGATACTCGTCCATATCACCGTCTATGATTGCCTTGAAGCCTCTGATTGTCTCCTTTACAGGAACGTACTTACCCGGAACTCCGGTGAAGTTCTCAGCAACATGGAACGGCTGTGATAAGAAACGCTGAATCTTTCTTGCACGGTATACGGTAATCTTATCCTCGTCGGAGAGCTCCTCCATACCAAGAATAGCGATAATATCCTGTAACTCCTTATACTTCTGAAGCATAGCCTGAACCTTACGGGCTACCTCGTAATGCTCCTCGCCTACAACGTCTGCCTCAAGGATTCTTGAGGTTGACTCAAGCGGGTCAACAGCCGGGTAGATACCCTGCTCAACAATCTTACGGGAAAGAACCGTAGTCGCATCGAGATGTGCGAATGTAGTCGCAGGCGCAGGGTCTGTAAGGTCATCGGCAGGAACGTATACAGCCTGTACCGATGTAACGGAGCCCTTCGTTGTGGAGGCGATTCTCTCCTGAAGCTCACCTACCTCTGTTGCAAGTGTAGGCTGATAACCTACGGCTGAAGGCATACGTCCGAGAAGTGCGGATACCTCTGAACCTGCCTGTACGAAACGGAAAATATTATCAATGAAGAGAAGCACGTTCTGGTGTTCCTCATCACGGAAATACTCAGCCATTGTAAGTCCTGTCTCAGCAACTCTCATACGCGCTCCAGGTGGTTCGTTCATCTGACCGAATACCAAGGCAGTCTTCTCGAGTACGCCTGATTCTTTCATTTCTGACCAGAGGTCATTACCCTCTCTTGAACGCTCTCCTACTCCTGTGAATATGGAATATCCGCCATGCTCTGTGGCTATATTCCTGATAAGCTCCTGAATGAGGACTGTCTTACCAACTCCGGCTCCACCGAAGAGACCGATCTTACCACCCTTCGCATAAGGAGCCAAAAGGTCGATTACCTTGATACCTGTCTCGAGCATCTCGACAACAGGACTCTGCTCCTCGAACGTAGGCGGCTCTCTGTGAATTACCCAGTGCTCACCGTCATCAAGTGACTCACCACCATCTATAGTTTCACCTAATACATTGAACAATCTTCCCAAGGTCTGCTTGCCGACAGGAACCTTGATACCTGCTCCTGTAGCCCTTACTTCCATATCCCTGCACAGACCCTCGCTGGCTGCGAGCATGATACAGCGGACTGTGTTGTCACCTATGTGCTGTGCAACCTCCATAACGAGGTTCTTTCCCTCACAGGTGACCTCTAAGGCATCCTTTATGCATGGAAGGTCGCCGTTTTCAAATACAACGTCGACAACAGGTCCCATAACCTGAACAATCTTTCCTGTATTAACAACACTTGTATTCATTTATTACATGACCTCCTTTCTGGCCTTTTTCTTCTTTTTCTGAGCCTTGGCACCGGCGATTACCTCTGTTATCTCCTGGGTAATCATCGACTGTCTGGCTCTGTTATACTCTATGGACAGATTACGAATCATCTCCGCTGCACTGTCATTAGCTACCTGCATGGCACTCATTCTGGCATTCTGCTCACTGCAGAAGGATTCCATGAGTGCTCCGTATATATAGCCCATGATTACATCCGGTACAATATTGTTAAGAAGCGCATTCGGGGATGGCTGAAGCTCTATCTCCTCGTTGAATACTCCCTGTCTCTCCATCTCATGCTGCATAGCCATATCTCTCGTTATAGGCAGAAGATTAATCATATCAACCTCAGTCGTTATGCTTGATTTCATGTATGTATAGATAACATATACCTCATCAAGCTCTCCTTCCTTGAACTGCTCTACAACCTCCTCACAGATAATTCTGGCTCTGTGAAGTGAAGGATTCTGTGCGGTATAATGGAACTGCTCCGAAACCGGAATATTTTTCTTCTTAAAATACTGTCTTCCTAACTCGCCAACCACGAAGAGCTTGTAGTTCTTACACTGCTCAATCTCTTCCATCGCCTTTTTAAGGACATTATGGTTGTATGCTCCCGCAAGACCTTTATCAGCCGTAACAACGATGAAGCCCTTTATACGGTCTTCCGGTGCTTTATTCGGTCTGACATCCATATACTGGTTCTCGACATCAGGAAGATGCCTTACAACACGGGATACCATGTTGCGCAGAGCGTTAAAGTAAGGCTCCGTCTCTTCAAGACTCTTCTTTGCCTTGCGCAGCTTCGTGGAGGATATCATGTACATAGCGTTAGTGATTTTCATGGTGTCCTGAATACTTTTCATTCGGCTTTGAATTTCACGAGCATTTGCCATGACTTATCCCTCCTTAGCCATATATTCGTCCCTGAAGCTCTTAGCAGCCTCAACGATAGCCTTGTTGAGCTCATCGTCAAGCTTACCGCCGTTTTCTATCTGAGTGATAATCTCCGGGTGGTCTGTCCTTATGTGCTCAAGAAGCTTCATCTGGAAATCCTTTACATTTTTAAGCGGAAGTGGAAGCATAACCTTGCCGTTGGCAGCACAGAGTGTGATTACCTGCTCCGCTGTGCTAAGCGGTCTGCAAAGAGGCTGCTTTAACAGCTCCATGAGCGCATGACCATGCTGTAACTGCTCCTTAGTTGCGTTGTCAAGGTCAGAAGCGAACTGTGTGAATACCTCCATCTCCCTGAACTGTGCGAGGTCGATACGGATACTTCCCGCTGCCTTCTTCATAGCCTTAGTCTGGGCGGCACCACCAACTCGGGATACTGAAAGACCTACGTTAACCGCCGGTCTCATACCTGAGAAGAAGAGGTCACTCTCAAGGAATATCTGTCCATCGGTGATGGAAATAACATTCGTAGGAATGTATGCAGATACATCGCCCGCCTGAGTCTCAATGATAGGAAGTGCAGTGATCGAACCGCCGCCCTGCTCATCGGAGAGTCTTGCCGAACGCTCAAGAAGTCTTGAGTGTAAGTAGAATACATCACCCGGATAAGCCTCACGTCCCGGTGAACGCTCAAGCAAAAGCGAAAGTGCTCTGTAAGCTACCGCATGCTTGCTGAGGTCATCATATACGATAAGAACATCCTTGCCCTCATGCATGAAGTACTCTGCCATCGCAGTTCCCGAATAAGGTGCTATGTACTGAAGCGGTGCCGGGTCGGATGCTGTGGCTGATACGATAATTGTATAATCCATGGCGTCATGCTGCTTTAAGGTATTTACCAGCTTGGCGATTGTCGATGCCTTCTGTCCGATAGCGACATATACGCACACAACATCCTTGCCCTTCTGGTTTAAGATGGTATCGATGGCGATAGATGTCTTACCTGTCTGACGGTCGCCGATGATGAGCTCTCTCTGTCCACGTCCGATAGGGAACATGGAGTCAATAGCGAGAATACCTGTCTCCATAGGAACCGATACCGACTTACGGTCAACAATTGATGGTGCCGGCTGCTCGATAGGGCGATAGCCATTATCCTTTACCGGACCTGCTCCGTCGATAGGTGCTCCGAGTGCATCGATAATTCTTCCGAGGAAGCCCTCGCCAACCGGAATACCTGCTCTCTTTCCCGTACGCGCTACTCTTGAGCCTTCCTTAATCTCTGTATCACGTCCGAAGAGGATACAGCCTATCTCGTCTTTTCTTACATCCTGAACCATACCCTTAACGCCGCAGTCAAATATGACTATCTCACCGTAGGCCGCATGGTCAATTCCGTTGATATTGGCAATTCCGTCACCGACATAGCTTACCACGCCGACTTCCTTGTCCTGAGCCTCAAGCTCGAAATTGTCAATCTCACTCTTTAATATGGAAATAATATTCTCTGTGCTGGCTGTCGCTCCGATATCCGCCTTGGCAAGCTGTTCCCTGAACTGCTTCATTCTGCCGTTGGTGCTCCAATCGAATACGTCGTTGCCTGCCTGAATGACAAAGCCACCGCCGAGGGTCTTATCCTCCTCAAGCTCAAATGTAAACTCTGTTGTGTTATACTGCTTTGCCACGAAGTCCTTGATACCCTGAAGCTGCTCATCATCAGGTGCTGTCACATACTTGAGAGTAACAACGAACTCTCCCTTGCGCTCAGGAGCTGCCTCCCTGTACGCCTTAACTATGTCCTTCCACAGACCTGTGTCAGAATTGTCACACAGAAGCTTTAAAAAGTCTCTTATCTGTAACGGAAAGACCTTCTCAATCACATTGTGCTTGGATGCAAGCGATATTGAAGGATTGGCAAATTCCTCTGCAATCTGCGGTACAGCAGTAAAGATGTCATCTGCCTGTCCCACTATGTTCGCTGCAATATTCAGTTCGCGCAATGTCTTAGCATAATCTTTTGCTGTACTAATCACTTGTTCTCACCCGTCTTTGTCAAAAATTGGTTATAGAGTTCCCTGTCAGCAGCCTCACCCTGTCCTGAAGCCACAACCTTAGCTGTAGCTGCAACAACGAGCTCCTCAATCTGATCCTTGGCCTGCTTGATGGTCTTCTCCTGTTCCTTAACTGCTTCTTTTCTCGCATCGTCCATAAGCTTATCTGCTGCTGTCTTAGCATCCGTAACGATTCTGTCGTACTCTGCTCCTGCCTTAACTCTCGCATCGCTTATAACTGCTGCCTTCTCTTCCTGTGCTCCGCTCAATGCCTGCTCATACTGTACCTTAAGTGCAGCCGCATTGTCCTGAGTCGCCTTTGCATCCTCGTACTGCTTATTTATCTCAGCCTCACGCTGTGCGATAATCTTCTTAACAGGCTTAAATAAAAGCTTACGAATGATTACATAGATGATAATCAGGTTGATAACGGTAAATAACAGATTAATATCTATTCTTAACATGCTATCCTCTCCTTATCTTATATTTTTCTAACCTGATTAACCAAGTAAGATGATAATAAGGATAGCTACAACGAAACCGTAAATAGCAGTTGCCTCTGCAAGCGCACCACCTAAAAGTAAAAGCTTTGTTATCTTGCTCTCTGCCTCAGGCTGTCTAGCGACTGCCTCTGTTGCCTTACCTGCTGCGATACCGATACCGATACCGGCTCCTATACATGCTAATGCTGCAATTCCTGCTCCTAATGCAATTCCCATATTTTCCTCCGTTCTGCCGTCTGGCGGCATGTCAATAGATTATTAAATTTACTTTGTCCTGCCTGCCGCAGTGACAGGCTTACATGTGCAGCCGCTTACTCTTCGACTGCTTCCTTAATATAAAGTGATGTCAAAAATACAAATACATATGCCTGGATTAAACCGTCAAAAATATCAAAGTAAAAACTGAATGGTACCGGCAGTACAACCGGAATTAACGACTTAAGCAGCTCCATAATAACGAACGCACCTAATACGTTACCAAAAAGTCGCATACAAAGTGACAACGGCTTGATGAATAACTCAAGAATGTTAATTGGCGTTACAATAGCCATCGGCTGAGTAAAGCTCTTAAGCCAGCCCTTAAAGCCCTTCCTGTGTATTCCCGCGTACTGGACGAGCACAATACTCATAACGGCAAGTGCTGCTGTTACATTGAGATCCTTCGTCGGCGGCTTAACTCCGCACAGACCAATCAGGTTAGCAAAGCCTATGTACAGAAGCACCGAACACAGATATGGCACGAAGGCTTTTCCTTCTTCCCCGGTCATTCCGATGACAAACTTCTCAAGCCAGCCTACAATGGATTCGGCAACAAGCTGTCTCTTGCTCACATTCTTAACCTTCAGCCCTCTTGTGAGGAAAATACACAGTACCAAAAGAATAGCCATGATAACCCATGTAATCACCGTCGACTCGGCAATCGGAATATTAAAGCTTCCGATATGAATGGTAAAGACTGTCTCACAGTTGAGCTCTTCCATTATCTTTTCCTTCAAATCTCCCATGAACTCACTCCTTTCTCTATATTTAGTTTTTATGTAATATGTGGGTGCTTTCTGCGCTCACTGATACATTCACATATTTTACTCACAAAATTTAAAAAAGCAAGTATTAATTTTTTTATCAATGGTACTTTAAGACCATTTAAGTAGGTCATGCCACCCAACAAAAATGCCATTATAAATAAATTTTATAAAAAATTTAGGATGTGGCAACTCTTCATCTTTCTACTATGTGATATTATAAGGTTCGTTGACACAAAAATGTCATTGCTCAGGCACTCCTTTGAAAATACTTAGTATTTTGTCGGTGTGCACATTGACTGTGAGCATATAAACTATATAATACCATATATAAGGAAGTCATAAGAAAAGAAAGGGAATTAACTATGAAAAATACATTGACCATCTTCGTGCGGGACTTAAAAAGACTGATAAGAAGTCCTTTCGCTCTGGCTATTGCACTTGGTCTGTGCATTCTGCCATCGCTGTATGCCTGGTTTAACATCTACTCTAACCATGACCCCTACGGCAGCACATCTAACATTAAAATTGCCATAGCCTCCGAGGATGCGGGCTATACTCTTGAGGACGGCACCTACAAGAACATGGGCGCCGATGTCTTGGAAGAACTCAAGACCAATGACAGCATAGACTGGGTTGCATGTGATACCGCAGACGATGTAATTGCCGGAGTTGAAGCCGGAGATTACTATGCAGGAGTCACAATCGGTTCCGACTTTACGGAAAGCATGTACACCGTATTCGACACCAGCTTTAAGAATCCTGTTATTACATATTATGACAACGAAAAGAAGAATGCCATAGCAACCAAGATAACCGATACCGCTGTCGGTTCCCTCCAGCAGACTATCAACACTAAGTTCATTGAGGTTGTTGTAAGCACCATATTCACAGAGACAAACACAATCTCCTCAGATATTGAGGAAAAAGATCGTGCCACCACTCTGAATGATAAGCTTGTCCGTCTTCGTGACAATCTTTCTTCCTATAATAAGACACTCGACATGCTGATAAACGGCAACAGCAATCTTAGCAGCACGCTTAGCGACACCGGTTCCCAGATAAGCACTCTTGCCTCCGGTATAAGCAGTGCGACCGCCAGCCTTAAAAACGCACAGGCCTCCTTTTCTAACAGCCGCACTGCGCTTAGCACATTCAGCACACAGCTTAAAACTACAATCACTGATATGTCTACGTCTCTTGATAACATTGCCACCTTGCTTGACAATACCACTCTTGCACAGGACTCACAGACCCTTGCAGACAGTATTTCCAGGCTTAACGCTGATGTCACCCAGCTCAGCACGCAGATGAAGAGTCTTAAGCTCCTTATTGCGGAATATTATGTTACCAACGCTGATATATCAACCCCACCTGAACTCGGTGTATTAGATACAATTGTAAACCAGATAATAAATACAATCGGTTCTCTTGCCTCACAGGCAGGCGGCAACGGAGTGCTCACACAGGCGGCTGTGGACAGTATGGTGTCCGGAATAAAGTCCTCCCTTACATCCTGTAAAAAGCAGCTTGATGACCTGTATTCCAACTATGTCAACAGTGTTGAGCCACAGCTTAACAGCCTTAATGACTCAATATCCCAGACCTTGTCAAGTGTCAACTCCATCATGACAAGCCTTACAAGCGCTCTTAATGATGCAAATGAAATCCTTGACGGCGTCAGCACCACTGTTGATAAATCAAACGAGAGCCTCTCCCAGATTAAAGAGGTTATAGAAAGTGTCATTGAAGAGCTTGACAGTGTTATTGACTGGATAGAAAACACATCTGAGAGTGACAAGATTGATATGGTTACGCAGTTCCTCGGCGGTGACTCGGAGCTGTATGGCGAATTTTTCGCCGAGCCTGTAAATATGGTTACCGAGGAAATCTACCCTGTTGAGAATTATGGTTCCGGAATGACACCTTTCTTCCATTCTGGCACTCTGGGTAGGTGGAACACTCCTCGTATCACTTGTCAAGGTTCACGCAGACCCTGCAGGACTTGTGAACGTAAAACCACGCCACCTGTTCTTCGGAAGGTACCTCACCTTCTTCCTTCTAGGACAGATTCAGGCAGCTATAGTAGTAATAGGCGATATTCATCTGCTTCACAGCCAGGTGTTAGAACCCGGATTATTCTATCTGGTGGCTGTGCTTGCAAGCTTTACATTCACACTGCTGATATATTCACTTGCCATCTCATTTGGTGACCTCGGCAAGGCTCTCGCAGTCGTTGTCATGGTACTTCAGATTGCAGGTTCAAGCGGAACCTTCCCTATCGAGATGCTTCCGCAGGTATACCAGAACATATACATTTTCTTCCCATTCCCTTACGCAATCAACGCGATGCGTGAGACTGTTGCAGGAATGTATGGTTCAGCTTATATCACCAATCTTGCCCAGCTTATGATATTCGTTGTGGCAGCTCTTGTAATCGGACTTGTAATACGAATACCGTTTATGAAGATTAACCACTTCGTGGAGGAGCGGATGGAAGATACGGGAATGATGTAAATAAAATAAAAGGAGATTGTATATGTCTAGGAAAAAGATAAATCAGAACAATTCGGATATATATGGTGAGCTTGTCGATTTTCAGGACAGGCTTCATGCACAGAATCTGAAGCGTATTCATATAGGTCTGTTATGTGTGCTCATCATCCCGATGATATTCCTTGCACTCATGTTCATAACGGACAGCAACAAGGTT
>OGDZ01000134.1_pt1 | contig 15240 bp, 14 predicted proteins | sample 1570561 | NCBI WGS metagenome assembly OGDZ01 (sample SAMEA2582166, study PRJEB24529) | metagenome | biome: Human gut stool | place: China | collected 2011
GGCCGTGTTGAACTTGGTATCGCAAAAGACCATGACCCGCTTGTAGCCCTCGCCGATGATGATCTGGGCCAGGTCGGAGAGCTTGTTGCGGCCGGAGGTCTCCAGCATGTACTGGGTGATCTTGGGCTGGCTCTCCTCCCTGGGCTGGACGGTGATCTCCTCGGCGTTGTGCTGGTACAGCCAGCCGATGTCCATGACCTCGCGGCTGATGGTGGCCGAGAACATGGACAGGTGTTTGCGGGCCTTCATCAGCTCGATGATGTGGCGGACATCCTTATAGAAGCCCATGTTCAGCATCTCGTCGGCTTCGTCCAGCACGATCTGGGTGACGTGGGAGAGGTCGATGCTGTGGTGTTTGTAATGGTCCATCAGGCGGCCGGGGGTAGCGACCACGATCTGGCACCCCTCTGCAAGGCGTCTGGCCTGCTTTTCCATGTTGGCGCCGCCGTAGACGCAGGCGACTGCAACGCCCGGCATAAAGGCCGTGAGGGCGGTCAGCTCGTCGGCGATCTGCTGGGCCAGCTCACGGGTGGGGGCCAGAATGACCGCCTGCGGCACCTTTTGGGCCGGGTCGATCTGCTCGGCCACCGGGATGCCGAAGGCACAGGTCTTGCCTGTGCCGGTGGGAGCCTTGGCGATGACGTCCCGCCCCGCCAGCATGACGGGGATGGTCTTTTCCTGAATTTCGGTCATTTCCGCAAAGCCCATCTGCTCCACAGCCTTGTGGATGGCTTCGCTGCAATGCAGTTCACTGTACAGCATGATCCTTCTCCATTCCGTTCCGATTTTCTTACAGTATACCATGAAATGCCGCGCTTGTCAGTAACAAAAAGAGCCATGCCCCCATTTGGGAGCATAGCTCTTGGATGCAGATCTCTGTTGCAGGGATCAGGCAGTCTCTTCGACGCACTTGTCAGCGGCACGGCCTGCTTCGAGCTTCTGCTTGAAACGGCCGCTGGCCTTGAAGCCGGGGATGGAGGTGGACTCCAAACGGCTGGAGACCTTGGTCTTGGGGTTGGTGTAAGCCTTCGGCTTGCGGGGGCGCATCTCGAAGCGGCCAAAGCCGGCGATGGTCACCTTTTCATCTGCGCGCAGGCAGTCTGCGATCTGGTCAAACAAAGCGTCCATCGTGGTCTCGACCTGTGCTTCGGTGAAGCCGGTCTTGCGCGCCACGGTCTCAATCATCTGGGAACGAGTCATTTTTATCGATATCCTCCTGGAACGTCCAAAAGTAACGTCTTTTGGCAAATTTTGCGTTGTTGATTATAACAAATGCGGCTCTTCATTACGATGGATTGCGCACGAAACGCATCTATTTGCGCACGAGTTACATTCAGACCGTCAATTCTTATGATACAGCGTTGCAATATCCACCAGAGGGATATTCTTGAGCTCGTGTTCACTGCGCAGGCATTCCACCAGCGCATTGGCCGTATCCACGGCGGTGATGCAGGGGATGCTCAGCTCCACGGCCTTGCGGCGCAGGCGGACGGAGTCGCGCTTGGGGTCGCGGCCCTTGGCGCTGGTGGAGAAGACATAGTCCACCAGACCGCTCTGGAGCAGGTCCACGATGTTGGGCGACTCGCCGGACATGTTGCGCACCTCGTTGCAGGGGACCATGTGCTTGTTGAGCCAGGCGCAGGTGCCGGAAGTGCCATAGAGCTTGTAGCCCATGCTCTTGAGCTTCCAGGCGATGTCCACGAACTCCGGCTTGTCGCTGTCCTTCACGGTGAAGATGCAGCAGGAAGCGGGGCCGGGCGTCTTGAAGGTGTAGCCCGCACCGATCAGGCCCTTGAGCAGGGCGTCGTGGAAGTTGGGCGCGATGCCCAGCACCTCGCCGGTGGACTTCATCTCCGGGCCGAACTGGGTATCGACGCCGTGCAGCTTCTCAAAGCTGAAGACGGGCACCTTGACCGCCACATAGGGGGCGTTGGGGTGCAGGCCGGTGCCGTAGCCCATATCGGTGAGCTTCTCGCCCAGGCAGCAGCGGACGGCCAGATCGACCATGGGCACACCGGTGACCTTGGAGATGTACGGCACAGTACGGGAAGAGCGGGGGTTGACCTCAATGACATAGACCCTGCCGTTGGAGACTGCATACTGGACGTTCACCAGACCGGTGACGTGCAACTCGCGGGCAAAGCGGCCGGTATAATCGACCATGGTGTCGATCTCGGCCTGGGTCAGATGCTGGGCCGGGTAGACGCAGATGGAGTCGCCGGAGTGGACACCGGTGCGCTCGATCTGCTCCATGACGCCGGGGATGAGGAAGTTCTCGCCATCGCAGATGGCGTCCACTTCGCACTCGGTGCCCATGATGTACTTATCCAACAGGACGGGGTGGTCCATATCCACGTGCTCGGTGATGACGCCCATGTACTCGATGACGTCGGCCTTGGTGTAGGCGACGATCATGTTCTGGCCGCCCAGCACGTAGGAGGGGCGCATCAGGACGGGCAGGCCGATCTCGTCGGCAGCCGCCAGAGCCTCTTCCAGATTGAAGACGGTGCGGCCGGGGGCGCGGGGGATGCCGCAGCGCTCCAGCAGCTCGTCAAAGCGCTCGCGGTCCTCGGCCTCGTCGATGGCATCCGCCGGGGTGCCCAGAATGGGCAGGCCGATCTCGTCCATGTGCTTGGCCAGCTTGATGGCGGTCTGACCGCCGAACTGGACGACGCAGGCGTCGGGCTTCTCGGTGGCGATGATGTTATCGACGCTCTCCGGGTTCAGCGGGTCGAAGTACAGGCGGTCGCCGGTGTCGAAGTCGGTAGAGACGGTCTCCGGGTTGTTGTTGACCAGGATGGCCTCGCAGCCGTGCTTCTTGAGCGTCCAGACGCAGTGGACCGAGCAGTAGTCGAACTCGATGCCCTGACCGATGCGGATGGGGCCGGAACCGAAGACAAGGACCTTCTTTTTCTTTTCAGGGGCAGCGGCTTCCTTCTCCGCGATGAACGCGGCGGCTTCGTTGTCGCCGTCGTAGGTGGAGTAGAAATACGGCGTGTTGGCCGAGAACTCGGCTGCACAGGTATCGACCATCTTGAAACCGGCGCGGTAGTTCGCGATGGGCAGCTCGTCCACCTCGGCCAGACGCCGGATGGTCTTATCCTGGAAGCCGTACTTCTTGGCCTCCTTGTACTGCGCAGCGCTCAGAACACCGTGGCAGTTGGCCAGGCCCTTTTCGAGGTTGGCCAGGTGCTGCATCTTATCTAGGAACCACCAGTCGATCTTGGTGATGTTCCAGATGGTCTGGTGGTCGATGCCGCGCTTGAGGGCCTCGTAGACGCAGAAGACGCGCTCTGCATCCTGCACATGCAGGTGTGCCACGATCTCGTCATCGGTCAGCTCCTCAAAGGGCTTGTGGGTCAGGGTATCCATGCCCAGCTCGATGGAGGAGACGGCCTTCATCATGGCAGCCTCGAAGCTGTTGCCGATGCTCATGACCTCGCCGGTCGCCATCATCTGGGTGCCCAGAGACTTGTCGGCATAGACAAACTTATCGAAGGGCCACTTCGGGTACTTGACCACGATGTAGTCCAGCGCAGGCTCGAAGCAGGCGCAGGTCTTGCCGGTGACGTCGTTGGTGATCTCGTCCAGCGTATAGCCGATGGCAATCTTGGTGGCCACCTTGGCGATGGGATAGCCGGTGGCCTTGGAAGCCAGTGCAGACGAACGGGACACGCGGGGGTTGACCTCGATGACCGCGTAGTCGTAGCTGTCCGGCTTGAGGGCGAACTGGCAGTTGCAGCCGCCCTCGATGCCCAGCTCGGTGATGATGTCCAGCGCAGCGGTGCGGAGCATCTGATACTCGTGGTCGGTCAGGGTCTGGGAGGGAGCCACGACGACCGAGTCGCCGGTGTGGATGCCGACGGGGTCCAGGTTCTCCATGTTGCAGACGGTGATGACGTTGCCCTTGTGGTCGCGCATGACCTCATACTCGATCTCTTTCCAGCCGGCGATGCACTTTTCCACCAGGATCTGATGGATGGGGGAAAGGCGCAGGCCGTTGGTGCCGATCTCGATGAGCTTTTCGCGGGTCTCGCAGATGCCGCCGCCGGTGCCGCCCATGGTGAAGGCGGGGCGGACGATGACCGGGTAGCCGATGCGGTCGGCGCAGGCCAGTGCGTCCTGCAGCGTCTCAACGACCTCCGAGGGGATGATGGGCTGGTGCAGCTTTTCCATCGTCTCCTTGAACAGCTCACGGTCTTCGGCGCGGTCGATGGTCTCCGGCTTGCAGGCCAGCAGGCGGATGCCGGTGCGGTCCAGATAGCCGGAGCGGGCCAGCTCCATCGAGAGGTTCAGGCCCATCTGACCGCCCAGGTTGGGCAGCACGGAGTCGGGCTTTTCGATCTCCAGGATGCGCTCCACGACTTCGAGGGTCATCGGCTCGATGTAGACATGGTCGGCCACGTCGGGGTCGGTCATGATGGTGGCGGGGTTGGAGTTGAGCAGAACGGTCTCAATGCCCTCTGCCTTCAGTGCGCGGCACGCCTGCGTACCAGAGTAGTCGAACTCGGCGGCCTGACCGATGATGATGGGGCCGGAGCCGATGACCAGTACCTTTTTGATTCTGGGGTCCTTAGGCATTTCAGCGTGCCTCCTTCTTTGCTGCTTTGACGTTGTTCAGGAAGCGGTCGAACAGGAACTCGGTGTCCTTGGGGCCGCCGTTGGCTTCGGGGTGGAACTGGACGGTGAAGCAGTTCCACTTCTTGTACTTGATGCCCTCGCAGGTGCCGTCGTTGGCGTTCACCTGAGCCACCTCGCCCATCTCGGCGGGCAGCTCGTCGCCCATGACTGCATAGCCGTGGTTCTGGCTGGTGATGAAGGTGCGGCCGGACTCAAAGTCGGTGACGGGCTGGTTGGCACCGCGGTGGCCGTACTTGAGCTTCATGGTCTTGGCACCGGCGGCCAGAGCGGACAGCTGGTGGCCCAGGCAGATGCCGAAGGTGGGGATGCCCAGTTCGAAGATATGGCGGAGGTTCTCGATGACCTCCACCGGCTCGGCGGGGTCGCCGGGGCCGTTGGACAGCATGATGCCGTCCGGATCCAGAGCGGCCACTTCCTCGGCGGTGGCGAAGGCCGGCATGACCGTGACCTTGCAGCCGCGCTTGACCAGGCACCGCACGATGTTCCGCTTGCAGCCGTAGTGCATCAGCACGATGTGGGTCTCGCCCTTCTCGTTGAAGACTTCGGGCGCTGCGCAGGTGACGTTCTTGACCGCATCGGTCACGGCATAGGCGCGGATGGTCTCCAGCAGCTTGTCCGTCTCGGCTTTGTTGGCCGGGTCTGCGGGGTCAAAGGTGGTCAGGATGGCGCCGTTCATCACGCCGCTCTCCCGGATGATGCGGGTCAGGTGGCGGGTGTCGATGCCCTCGATGCCGATGGTGTTGTTTTTCTTCAAAAAGCTGTCCAGCGTCTCCTCACAGCGCCAGTTGGAGGGCGTGGTGCAGGCTTCGCGCACGATGTAGCCCCTGGCCCAGATGCGGTCGGACTCCATGTCGCCCTGGTTCATGCCATAGTTGCCGATGAGGGGGTAAGTCTGGGTGATGATCTGGCCATAATAGCTGGGGTCGGTCAGGGTCTCTTCAAAGCCGACCATACCGGTAGCAAAGACGACCTCGCCCACGGTGACGCCCTCTGCGCCCACCGACTGGCCCGCAAAGACCATGCCGTTCGCCAAAAGAAGATATGCGTTCATAGGTACTCCTTGTTTCAACACAGATGCGCGGCCTTACAGGGTCTGCTTCGCTTCCTGCTTCATCTTGCGGCTGCCCAGATGGACCAGCGGCAGCTTGCCCTCCTTGCAGATGGGGCACTCTTCGGGTGCGTAGTTGGGCAGGTCCAGCTTGAGGGCGCTTGCCACGATGGGGATGGGCGACGGAGCTTCGGGCTTGGTGCGGTCCACCACGCAGGTGATGCCCACGCAGATGCCGCCGTTCTCCTCGATGACGCGCTTGGTCTCCAGAGAGGAGATGCCGGTGGTCACGACGTCCTCCGCGATCAGGCACTTCTCACCCGGATGGATGGCAAAGCGCTTCAGGGTCATCACATTCTCAACGCGCTCGGTGAAGATGGCGCGCTTGCCGGTCTGGCGGGCCAGCTCGTAAGCGTAGACGATGCCGCCCATGGCCGGGCCGACGATAACATCCACGTCCAGCTCCTTGACCTTGTCAGCCACGGCCTTCATGACCTCGGCGCAGCGGTCGGGATACTGCTGCAGATAGGCCATCTGGCAGTAAGCGCTGGAATGGCGGCCGGAGGAGAGCAGGAAATGGCCCTCCAGGAATGCGTCACAGCTCTTCAGGATCTCAAGTGCTTCACTCATTGTACTTCTCCCTCTCTTTGTTTCAGTTCGTGTTTTTCGTACGATCACGCAGTATTGTACCACGCTTTTTATGGAAACGCAAATTTATTCACTGATTTTCTGTTTCTTGTGAATTTTTGCATTTTTATGCGGTTAATCCAAAGTTTTATCCATTGCTGCGGGCGCAGCCGCGGATCTCGTCCAGCGTCTTGACGCCGTTCTTGTCCATCCAGGCGGCCATCTCCTCGGCGATGGTCTCCATGGCGCGGGGGTTCGCAAAGTTAGCAGCGCCCACCTGCACGGCCGTGGCACCGGCCATGATGAACTCCAGCGCGTCGCGGCCGGTGGCGATGCCGCCCAGACCCACGACCGGGATGTTCACGGCACCCACAGCCTGCCAGACCATCCGCAGTGCGATGGGGCGGACCGCCGGGCCGGACAGGCCCGCGAAAATATTGTTGAAGACCGGCTTGCGCTTTTCGAGGTCGATGGCGCAGGCCTGGAAGGTGTTGGTCAGGCTGATGGCATCCGCACCGGCTGCCTCGACGGCCTTGCACATCTCCGGGATGTTCTCGGCTTGGGGGCTGAGCTTGACCATCAGCGGCTTTTTGCAGGCATCGCGGACTATCCGGACCACTTCACCGGCTGCTTGTGCCTTGACGCCGTAGGCCATGCCGCCCACCTTGACATTCGGGCAGGAGATGTTCAGCTCCACGATATCCACGGCGCTGTCGCTCAGCATCGCAGCGCCCTCGACATACTCTTCCTCGCTGTGGCCGCCGAGGTTCGCGATGACCACCGTGCCGTATTTCTGCCGCAGCTCCAGCATCTCGTTCAGTTCCACGTCGATGAAGTGCTGGACGCCGGGGTTCTGCAGGCCGATGCTGTTGATGAGGCCGGAGGGGGTCTCCCACAGGCGCTCCCCCTTGTTGCCGTACTGGCCGTGCAGGGTCAGGCCCTTGCCGGAGATGCCGCCGATCCTGGAAAAATCGGCCAGTTCCTCGTATTCGACGCCGTAGCCGACCGTGCCGGATGCGCCGATGATGGGGCTGTTCATCACAAAGCCCAACAGGTTCGTTTTCAGATCTGCCATCAGAAGAACACCTCCGTTGCATCAAAGACCGGGCCATTCTTGCACACGCTCTTGCCTTCGCCGCCCCTGGTCTCGCAGGTGCAGCCGAGGCAGGCCCCGATGCCGCAGGCCATCTTCTTTTCCAGGCTGACGAAGCAGGGGGTTCCCTTCTCCGCGCAGAGGCGGGCGGCGTTCTTCATCATGACCGTCGGGCCGCAGACGAGGACAGCGTCGTAATCCGCCGGGTCATACAGCTGGGTGACGAAACCGTGGAAACCCACCGCGCCGGTGTCGGTGGACACCTTGACGAGGTTGGCGATGGAGCGGTACTCCTCCATGCAGTAGGGCGCATCCCGGAAGCCGAAGAAGACATCGGGCCGGACGCCTGCTGCGGCCAGCTCGCGGGTGACCTGATACATCGGCGCAGTGCCGATGCCGCCGCCCACCACAGCGATCTTTCGATACTGTCCGGCCAGCGCCGGGATGTCGAACCCATTGCCCATCGGGCCGGTCAGCTGGAAGGTATCGCCTTTTTTCAGCGCGGCCAGCTTGTGGGTGCCCTCGCCGATGACCTGATACAGAAACTCGATGGTCTGGGTCTCCGGCTCCCACTTGTGGACGCTGATGGGCCGGGAGAGGAAGGGGGCCTCGTCGGCACCCCAGGCACGCAGGGTGAAGAACTGACCTGCGTGGGGCAGATGTTCGCGGTCCGGCCAGAGGGCGCGCAGGAGGCGGATGTCTGCCGCGATGACCTCATGGCTCAGAACGGTGGCTTCACAGCAGGCTGCACGCATGGGCGATGGCCTCCTTCATGTTCACACACTCATTATAAGCGGCCTCGTCAAAGGCAGTGCCCGGCTGCTTCTTGTAAGCCAGCAGGATGCCGCGGCTGGAGTTGACCACGCCGCCGTTGCCCTTGGTGAGATACTGGGCGATATCCTCGGCCTTGCCGCCCTGTGCGCCGTAGCCGGGGATGAGGAAGAAGCTGTCCTGATACTTGGCGCGGATCTCGGTGGCCTCCTCGATGTGGGTGCCGCCGATGACCAGACCGATGGAGGAGTAGCCGTGCTCGCCCATGTAGTCCTTGCCCAGCGCGTTCAGCTTGTCGCCCACCAGGTCGTAGACATGGCGGCCGTCGGCCAGCTTCTCATACTCGAAGTCCTTGGCGCCGCCGTTGGAGGTGCGGCAGAGCACGAACATGCCCTTGCCCTGCTTTTCGGCGTAGGGCAGATAGGGGCTGATGGAATCCAGACCCATGTAGGGGGCCAGGGTGACAAAGTCGGCCTCGAAGTCGCCGGTGAAGTGGCCCATGGCGTACATCTCAGCAGTCTTGGCGATGTCGCCGCGCTTGATGTCAGCGATGACGGGCACACCTGCCTCACGGACGGCCTTCAGGGTGTCGGCATAGGCTTTCATACCGTCCAGACCCAGCGCCTCGTAGTACGCGATCTGGACTTTATAGCAGCCGGCGACCGCCTTGGTGGCTTCGATGAGCTGTTTGTTGAAGCGGACGATGTTCTCGCCCTTGGACAGGGTGCTGTCCACAAAGTCAGCGGGCAGATAGCTGAAGTCGGTATCCAGGCCGACGCAGACCGGGCCGCGTGCCTCAACGGCTTCGTACAGTTTGTCCATGTTCGTCATAGTTGGTTCCTCCGTTGCTCTCTTCATGATTTATGTAGGGAATCCCCTCTCCGTCATCGCTGTCGCGATGCCACCTCCCCCAAAGTGGGAGGTTCTGGCAGAGATTGCAAAGTTTGCGGTTTTTGCCAGACGCTCGCCCTTCGGGAGAGCTGGCGCGCAAGCGCCTGAGAGGGTCCGTCTTTTATTCTTCTGCCTGATAGGTCAGCTCGCCGCCCTTAACGGTGGCAAAGACCCTGCCGTAGAGCTGTGCGCCATCAAAGGGGCAGTTGTGGGATTTGGAGTGGAGCTTGTCCTTGTCCACCGTATAGGGGGTGTCCAGATCCACCAGTACGAAGTCGGCGTCGTAGCCGGGCTCCAGCTGGCCCTTGGCCAGACCCAGGATCTCTGCCGGGCGGGTGCTCATCAGGTGGACCAGCAGTTCCAGCGGCAGGCCCTCCTCCTTGCAGAGCTTGGTGTAGCAGACGCCGAAGGCCGTCTCGCTGCCCACCATACCGGCCATGCCCTTGAGCTTGTCTTCCTCAGAGTGAGGGGCGTGGTCGGTGGCGATGGCGTCCACCACACCGCTGCGGATGGCATCGATGAGGGCCTGCACATCGTCGGCGGTGCGGATGGGCGGGTTGACGCGGTAGTCGCAGGTGTCATTGGTGAACCAGAGATGGTGGGGCGTCACCTCGCAGGTGACGGGTGCGCCCCGCAGCTTTGCCATCTGGATGGCCTCGATGGCACCGCGGGTGGACACATGGCACATGTGGAGCCGGGTCTGGTAATACTCGCTCAGCCAGCAGTTGCGCACCGTCTCGATGTCCTCGGCCAGGCGGTAGTCCCAGGGGCTGATCTCCATATCCTCGGCGTGGCTCATCACGGTGATGTCCCGCTGGGTGCAGATGGCGAAGGCCCGCGCCATGGTGGCGTTGTCCTGCACACCGTGGCCGTCCTCGGTGATGAACCGGACGCTGGCGGGCAGGGTCTTGAGGTGGTCCAGCGTCTTGCCATCGAAGTTCTCGGTGATGGAGACGGTCTGGTTCACATCGCACAGGCCCACCTCTGCGGCCTTCTGCTCCACCATTGCGGCCTGCGCAGCCGAAGAGCAGACGGGCTTGGTGTTGGGCATCAGGTTGACGAAGGTGTAACCGCCCGCAGCCGCTGCACGGCTGCCCGTCTCGATGTCCTCCTTATATTCAAAGCCCGGTGTGCGCCAGTGGCAGTGCAGATCGACGAAGGCGGGCAGCACGGTAAGCCCCCCGGCATCCAGAACGACCTCGTTTTCCCCGGCCAGAGCCTCCAGATCCTGGCCGACCGCCGCGATCTTTCCGTCCCTGACGAACAGCTCCATGGGGCGTCCTTCCGTGTTGACAGCGTTTACAAGCAGCATGGTACGATACCTCCCTGTTTTTGGGGTGCGCTCGATTGGGCAAAAAAAAGAACTTTTCCTCAAATGGAAAAGTTCGAATCACGCAAAAAAGGAAACACGGAACCCACTGCAAAAAAGGCAGCAAACTGATTTTCCAGTTTTGCGTTCATTTTTGACAGCATGTCGGTGTCTCCTTTGTTCGTGCATTTGTTTCGTTATATTTTAGCATAGAAGCGCGAAATGTGTCAATGCTTCCGGGCTTTTTTCTTTGTAAAAAGGTTTCGGGCCGAACTCAGCAAATTTTAGCTACTCTACCGAAAAACCAAAATCCCCCCTCCGAACCGGAAATTTGAGGCCGCAATCCCTAGCAAAATGCTGTACATTAAAGTTCAGATGTGTTATCATAATACTCAAACGAGAGAGCCGCCGCGGGCGGCATTGGAAAAGGGAGGGTTCCCCACATGGGTTTATTGGAGGACGCACGGAACATCCAGCGCAAGGACCCCGCCGCGCGCAGCGTGCTGGAGGTCATTCTGCTGTACCCCGGCTTTCACATTCTGGTCTATCACCGCATCGCGCACTGGCTGTATGAGCGCGGGCACTTTTTTCTGGCGCGATGGGTCAGCCAGCGCGGCCGGCATAAGACCGGCATCGAGATCCACCCCGGTGCCCGGATCGGCAGGTGCCTGTTCATCGACCACGGCATGGGCATCGTCTTCGGCGAGACGACTGAGATCGGCGACAACTGCACCATCTACCACGGCGTCACGCTGGGCGGCACCGGCAAGGACACCGGCAAGCGCCACCCCACGCTGGGCAACAACGTGCTGATCGGCGCAGGAACCAAGGTGCTTGGCCCGGTCTACATCGGCGACAATGCCCGCATCGGCGCGGGCAGCGTGGTGCTGAAGAACCTGCCCGCCAACTGCACCGCCGTCGGCGTACCCGCCGAGGTGGTCCGCATCAACAACAAGGCCGTCAACCCCGCCGACGACCTCGACCAGCAGGATCTGCCCGATGTGGTCGCCCAGCGCATCACCGACCTCGACCGCCGCATCAGTGCCATGGAGAAGGCCGCGCAGGGCGATGTGCCGCCGACCATCCACGACATCCGGAAACGCAGCCCGAAATGACCGGCATCCTGCCGCAGCAAAAAAGCATCCTGACCCGAATTCGTCCGGTCAGGATGCTTTTTTCAGTCCATCGTATGGTTTCAGGAACAGGTCCAGGAACTCATTCCGCACGGCGGCGGGCTTTGTCCGCATACCTCTGATCGTGCCGTTGCAATTTCCCGTATGTGAGCCGTGTCATCAGATACAGCGGCACCCGGAACCGGAACAGATACAGTGGGACATAACGCTTCCGGTTGTTCCAAAATTCCTTGAGGGGCACTTTCGAAAGGCGCCGGAGCGTCGGGCAGTCGCCGATCATGTTCCGCCAGGCGCGCCAGGCCTGGAGCGGGCCGTCCGGATTTGCGGGGTTGAAATAGCACTTATCCAACAGACGAACATACGTCTTCATGAGCCAGATATCGTAGGCCGCCCAGAAGTCTGCGCCCTTCTTTTCCCGCTGGCCAAATTCCACGACCCGCTGATCGACTGTATCCAGATAGCCCGGCAGCCGCTTGTCATGAATATGGCACATGGAGTCCGGACGCAGCCGGTAATAGTAAAGGTCTTTGTCCAGAAGCCCCACGGAATGCGCCCGTTCCAGCAGGTTCAGGTTCCAGATCATATCTTCGCACTGCTTCAGGCTCTCATCAAAATAGAGATGGTTCTGTTCCAGAAAATCTCTCCGCACCAGTTCGATCCAGCAGGCTCCGAAATAATACGGCACGGCGCGGTGATATTCATCCAGCAGACCGAGCTGCAGCGCGTTCAGCAGTTCCCGCCCGCCGGTGCGGTAGGTTCCCATGCGAAGCGGGCTGGGCTGCGGCAGCGGCTGTCCTTCCGGATACGGCATATAGCTGAAGGCGATCAGGTCCACCGCATCGCTCGCGACCGCCATGACCGATTCCAGCAGATCCGACTTCCACAGATCATCCGAATCCGCACAGATGATCCACTCCCCGCTTGCTGCCCGCAGGCCCGTGTTCCGCGCCCCAGGCAGACCCCGGTTCTCCTGATGGATCACCCGGATGCGCGGGTCTTTTTGTGCATACTCTTCACAGATCATCGGGCAGCGGTCCGGCGAACCATCGTCCACAAGAAGGATCTCGATATTCTCATACGGTTGTTCCAGAATGCTGTCCACACAGGTTTGAAGATAGGCTTCCACCTTGTAGACCGGAACGATGACGCTGACCAGCGGCTGCTTCGCACACTTTGTTTCCATCCGCATTTCCTCCAGAGCTTTTCCGCTCTTATTTTAACATGCGGCCTCCCCTGTTTCAAGAAGTTTGAAAAAAGTCCGCTCAACCGATCCCGGAACAAAGTTCCTTCACTTTCTGGGCCGCAGCCGCCACGAGCTGGCTGACGGGCTGATCCGGCACACCGACCACGTAGTTCTCGCAGTGGTTGATGGGCACGAGCACCCTTCTGGCCCCGCTCTGGCAGACCGCAGCCGCCATGGCCGGGGTGATCTCGCCCAGAAGGGCATCCGCAATGACGATGCCGATGGGCCCCACGATGACGTCTGCACGGCGGCAGTTGACCACCACCGCGTTCTCCCCGGTGGCGGTGCGCACCGCGCCTGCCTTGCGCATGGCACTGGCGGCCAGACTGTTGGTGCCCACGGCTGTGAGCTGGGCCTGGGGGCACCGGGCGCTCAGGGCCGCTACCAGCTGTTTGCCCAGACCGCCGCCCTGCCCGTCAATGACCAGGATCTTCATGGGCATCCCCTCAGAAGTCGATCTCTTCCAGACGCAGCAGCGCCAGAATGTAGATCTTCACGGCCTCCAGCAGCTTGTCGATGGGAGCCGACTCGTTGGCACCGTGCATCGGGCCGCCGAAAGCAGGCAGCTTGACGTCGTTGTGCCCCGGACCAAAGCTGACCGCATAGGGGAAGTGGCGGGCGTAGGTGCCGCCGCCCATGGTGAACGGGGTAGCGTTCTCCCCGGTGACCTCGTTGTAGGTGTCGATGCAGGCCTTGATGGCAGGGGTGTCGGCCCCGATGTAGAACGGCTCAGCGCTCTCGACGTTTTCGAGGGAAGCGCCCTCGCCGATGGCCGCACGGATCTGCTCTGCCATCCGGTCGCCGGTGGTGCAGGTGGGATAGCGGCTGTCCAGCGTCTGCACGAATCTGCCGTCCCGCATGAAGATGCGTCCGCCGATGACGGTCAGCGGGCCGAAGGGGCCGTCGGCACAGGCGACACCGATGCCCTCACCGGCCGTGGAAGAGTGCAGCTTTTTCAGCGCTTCCAGATAGGCGCGCTCGGCCTCGTTGCACAGGCCGTTGTCCAGCAGGTAGTCCACCACCAGACCGATGGCATTGACGGTGCCCTGCGGGGTCGCTGCATGGCCGGACTTGCCCCAGCCACGGATGCGTACGCCGTTGCCTTCCGGCTCCAGCGTGATGTTGGGGGCGTTCTTCAGCTTGGTGATGTCAGTCTCGACCAGCGCACTGGCACGGTCCGGCACAGCATTGTTGGCCACGCCGCCCACGAAATCCTTGATCTCACCGTTGCAGACCGGGCTGACCAGCTCGGCACCGAAGTGTCCCTTTTCGCCGTTGCAGACCGGGAACTCCGCATCCGGGGTGAAGCAGAAGACCGGGGCCGGGTAATGCTTGAGGTAATATTTCACATCGGCCATGCTGGTCTCCTCGTTGTCGCCGACGAGGGCGCGGATGGGGTACTTGAGCGAATAGCCCTGCTCCTTGAGGAACTTCAGGGCATACAGGATGGTGATCATGGGGCCTTTGTCGTCGGCCACACCGCGGCCGATGAGCCAGCCGTCCCGGACCTCCATCTGGAACGGGTCGCCCGTCCAGCCGTTGCCTTCGGGCACGACGTCCACATGGCAGATGGTGGCCAGATACTTCTCAGCGTCTGCGCCGGGCAGCTCTGCATAGCCGATGTAGTTTTCGCAGTTGCGGGTGGCAAAGCCCATGCCTGCGGCCAGTTCCAGCGTCTTATCCAGCGCTGCGCGTGCACCCTGGCCAAAGGGTGCGCCCTCTGCGGGGGTGCTCTCCACACTGTTGATGGAAACAAGCGCCTCAATATCCTTGAGCCACTGCTCCTTGTTCGCCGCAATGAATGCGTCGATCTTCTGGTTCAAAGCCTGATCCATGGTTGGTTCGTCCTTTCTTTTGTCTTAACAGACACATTGCTGTTTATTCTAACACATTTCGCGCAAGATTGCCAGCCCGGCAGCCGCCGTCATACCGCAAACAGGCTGCTGGCCGCACCCAGAACACCCATGCTGGCCAGGCCCATGATGATACCGGCCAGCAGCACACCGCCCATGCAGGCGATGAGGACATCCTTGAACTTCATGTCGAGGATGGACGCCGCCAGCGTACCGGTCCAGGCACCGGTGCCGGGCAGCGGGATGCCCACGAAGAGCAGCAGCGCCACGGTCAAACCTTTGCCGGCCTTCTCTTCCAGCTTGCGGCCGCCCTTTTCGCCCTTGACGATGAAGAACCGGCAGATGGGGCCGATGACCGGCTTGTGGTAGCCCCAGATGAGGAACCGCCGGGCGAACAGATAGATGAACGGCACCGGCAGCATATTGCCCACCACACAGACCAGATAGGTCGGCAGGATGGGCAGCCCCATCCCGATGCCCACCGGGATGGCGCCGCGCAGCTCGATGAGGGGCAGCATCGAGATAAAGAATACGATGAGATAGCTTTTGAGCATAGAGCCCTCCTTATAAGTCGATGTCCAGCTCCACCGGGCAGTGGTCGGAGCCAAACACCTCGTTGTGTATCTCGGCG
>OGDZ01000141.1_pt1 | contig 14575 bp, 14 predicted proteins | sample 1570561 | NCBI WGS metagenome assembly OGDZ01 (sample SAMEA2582166, study PRJEB24529) | metagenome | biome: Human gut stool | place: China | collected 2011
GCCTGCGCATCTTCCAATCCAAAATCTGCCCCCGGAATGTCTCCCACCACCGCCAGCGGCTGGAAAGACACCGGTGTGTCCGAAATTTCTTTGCGGACAACTTCGATTTTCGGCCAGCCGCTGTCCTTGAAGCCTTCCAGCAGCACCAGATCATAGCCGTGGCGCTCGAAGAGCGCCAGCAAGTCCTGCTCCGTCAGGCGGAACATCTCGGTCAGCAGATAGCGCTGGCCGGAGTAGACCGCCACCCCCTCGGCCCCCGCTTCCCGCAGACGGTAGCTGTCGGCGCCGGGGACATCCGGCGTAAAATCATGGCCGTCGTGTTTGATAATGCCCACTTTCAGCCCCCGGCTGCGCAGGGCAGGCAGAAGCTTTTCCAGCAGCGTCGTCTTGCCGCTGCCCGACCCGCCTAAGACCAGTTGTAACATAAAAACCTCTCTTTGCTTGCCTGCCCTCTCCGTCATCGCTGCGCGATGCCACCTCTCCCGGAGGGAGAGGCATTGGCAGGCCGGTTTTGGCTGTGCTGGATGAGCAAAGCCCGTTCCTGCACAGCCTGCCGGGCTCCGCTCTCGCGGTCAGCGGCTGACTGCCCATGAGAACAGGGCCCGGCTGTGCGGGAGCCGCAAGGCGACAGCGCACAGACCTGCCCGGCCCGCCAGTGGCTCCCCCTTTGGGGGAGCTGGCGCAAAGCGCCTGAGAGGGCGTGACCTGCTCTTATTGTAACACAAAATTGCAAGAACATCTATTCTGTGATACACTGGGGAAAACCGAATGGGAAAGGATGCCATTATGAAGATATTAGCCGTTGACTACGGAGCCAGCCGCACCGGCCTTGCCACCTGCGACGCCTCCGAATTCCTCACCACCGCCATCACGCCGCAGATCACCCTGAAAGCCCGCCCGAAGGTGGCGGCGCGGGTGTGCGAGATCGCCGCCGAGATCCATGCCGAGCTCATCGTGGTGGGCCTGCCGCTGAACATGGACGGCACCGAGGGCGAGCGCGCCGAAAAGAGCCGGAAACTGGCCAAGACGCTGCAGATCTGGAGCGGCCTGCCCGTCCGGATGTGGGACGAGCGGCAGTCCACCTGCGAAGCCGCCGATATTCTCTCCGAGACCGGCACCTTCGGCGCCCGGCGGAAAGAGATCCTCGACTCCGTCAGCGCCACCGTCATCCTCGAAGATTACCTTGCCTGGCGCAAAGAGCATCCCGGCGAGATCTGAGCAGCAAAAAAGGCTCCCGTGGCAGTGGGAGCCTTTTTGCATTGCGCAGTTATTATTGATACGTCTCGATGCTGACGCTGTGGATGGTGATGGCCTCGGTGGGCTTCTGGTTCTCATCCACCGCCGTCTGGGCGATGTTGTCCACGATGTCCATCCCCTCGTACACCTGGCCGAAGACGGTGTCGGTGTAGTCAAGGTAGGGTGCGCCGCCCGCCGTCTGGTAGGCGGCCACGACCTCGGCGCGGTAGGAGGCCGCATTCATCTGGTCCACAAGCTCCTGCGTCACGGAATCGCCGCCGGGCAGCGACTCCATCACATAGAAGACGCTGGCGCACTGGCCGGAGGCATCCGTGGCCGCACACAGCGCCCCGGCGTAGTGATGGAGCCGGTCGGTGGCCTCAATGGGGTAGCGGCTGCCGTTCCAGATGGTGGTGCCTTTGCCGTCGGCCCCCTGCCCGGCCTCGACGAGAAATTCGTTCTCGACGCGTGAAACGGTCAGGCCGTTGTAGTACCCCGCCTGCGCAAGGCCGATGAAGTTGTCGCAGGCCTGCGGGGCCAGCGTGGGGAAAAGCACGGCCTTGAACACGCCCGCCGAGGTATCGAACACCGCGATGGTGTCGCCCGCCGCCGGGTGGGTGAACTGCACCTCGGCGGACTCCACCGCCGGGCGGGAGATGGCTTTCGGCCCCGAAGTGCCGCTGAGCTTGTCCTTGAGCGAACAGCCCGTCAGCGCCACACAGCCAAGGAGCGCCAGCACCGCCAGCGCTTTTTTATAAAAACGATTCATAACTCTGACCTCTCGGTGAATAACATAGTAACAGCTTCCCGCTCGCCCGGAACCGAGCAGGCGGTACACAGAGTTCAGTATAGCATATTTCTGCGCCGGATGCGAGAGGGAAATGCGTGAAAATTTGTCCGCAGATTTCTGTGCGAAAAACATCTTGACGAGCGGGCAAAAAAACGCTACACTATAAGCACAGCAAGGGCCTGTGGGAGCACAGAAAGCCCCGGCTGCCCCAACTTTATTTTTCGTTTGTAACAGGAGAACGTATCTTATGGCAGAAGAGATCAAGAACCCGAACGCCGAAGAGGAATATCAGCCCGATCTGATGACCCTTGAGGACGAGGACGGCAACGAAGTCACCTTTGAGGTGATCGACGCGCTGGACCATAAGGGCGTGCATTATATGGCCGTCGTGGAATACGCCGAGGACGAGGAAGACGTGAACGAGGATGCTCAGCTCGTCATCCTGAGCGTCGGCGAGGACAGCGAGGGCGAATATCTGGATGTCGTGGAAGACGACGAGACCCTGCTGGAAGTCAGCAAGCTGTTCGAGAAGCGGCTGAGCGACCAGTTCGAGATCGAGTAAGTTTTTCAGACGATTGACCCGTGCAAAACTTCCTGCCCGGCTCGATTTGTTGCGGTTTATATGATCCTACTAATCATTCAACGGGAGCCCGGCGTTCGCCGGTGGATTGCAGACCTCCCCGCTGTGGGCTCGACCCCAGAGGTTCGATGAGGAAGCGTGAATCCGGAGACAGGGCACCCACCTGTCCGCAAGGGTAGGTTTGATTGCCGCAGACGACCGGGCGGGATCTTTTTATAGGGACTTCATCCACCGCTGTCCTCTGCCAGGAGGAACAGTGTGTGGATTTTTTTATACCCTCTCAGTCTCGCTGCGCTCGCCAGCTTATCCCCTTCTGGCACAAATGTGCCACCTCCCCCGGCCGGGGGAGTCTTTCGAAAGGGAGAGCCCTTGGCAAGCCAGTTTTGGCTATTGGTTTTCGCCCTGCGGGCTCTTTTGCAGCAGGGCTTCGCGGATTTGTCAGCGTGTTTGAAAGGATGTGCAATTGCGGCATGAAGTCTGAGCATCTGGTGGGGACGAACATCCCCCGATTCACCTACGACACCCCCACGGTACCGGAAAACGATTTTTATGCCCTGTGCGAGGGCAGCCGGCCCCTGTGCATGATCTTCCTGCCGGGGTTCGACCATCCCGTCAGCCGCGAGTACATCACCCGCTACCTCAAGACCCTGCCCGCCCTCAAGGGCGCACGGCTGGCCTGCGTGGTGCGGTCCAGCGCCAAGGCGGTGGCCACGGCCACCCGCGGGTCGGAGTTTCCCTTCCCGGTCATCTGCGACGGGCCGGGTGTGCTGTACGGCTATCTGGGCGTGGAGCAGACCCGCGGCCTGCTGAGCTGGAGCTTCGCGGCCCAGAAGATCTACAAGGCCGCCAAAGATGCCGGTTATCACTACGACAAGTCTGCCCCGCAGATCCTGCCGCTGACACTGGTGGTGGGCCCTATGGGCAGGATCCTGTTCACCCATTCCGGCCGCAGCCAGACCGACCTGCCCGAAGACTGCGCCGCCATCCACGAGGTCGTCCGGGCCGTGGAGGCAGCTACTGTTCAGGCCCGCACCGACGCGAACCCCCACTGCTCCGACGAGACCCTTACCCTGCCCGACCTGATGGGCTGGGATGACGGGACCTGACCCAGCAAAAGAGCCACGGCTGCGGCCGTGGCCCTTTTTTGTTCGTCTCACTCGATGTCGTCGTCCGTGAACAAGCCCGGAATGCCGCAGACTGCGGCGATGCCGACCACGGTGAAGACGATGCGGGACCAGATGGAGCTGCTGCCACCCAGCAGCCACCCCACAAAATCGAACTGGAACAGCCCGACCAGGCCCCAGTTGATGCCGCCGATGATCATCAAGATCAGGCACACTTTATAAAAGGTCTGCACAAAAAGACCCCCTTTCCTTTGGGAATAGCATTTCCCAGGAAAGAGGGTCTTATTCCGTTTTGTGTTACAGCATCCACTTCGGGGCGGTGACCCGTGCACCGCCCTTGTCGGGCTGGGCCACATAGACCTGCGGCCAGCGGGTCTTCAGGGCCGCAGCCGCCGTGCGGGCTTCGGCTTCATCGGCAAAGATGCCAAACACCGCTGCGCCGCTGCCAGTCATCAGGGCCGTGAGCGCACCGTGTTCGCAGAGCGCAGCCTTGATGGCCTCATTGTCCCTGGCACCGCTGCACTCTTCCAGCGCATTGCCTGCGGCGGCACAGACGGCGGCCAGATCTTCGGCGCGGATCGCGGCTTCCTGCGCCTCGCAGTCGGGGTGGCGGCTGCTGCCCACCCGGTCATAGGCTGCAAAGGCCTCCGGGGTCGAGACACCGTAGTCCGGCATGACCACCGTGAACCAGCAGTCCGGGCAGGGCGGCAGAGCTTTCATCACATCGCCCACGCCCTGCACCCGGCAGGTGCCGCCCATGAGGGCAAACGGCACATCAGCACCGATTTTGGCACCCAGCGCGCAGAGCTCGCTCATGGACAGACGTGCCCCATACAAAGCATTCAGTCCCACGAGGACGGCGGCGGCATCCGCACTGCCGCCCGCCATACCGGCCCGCACGGGCACGTTCTTATAGATGGTGATGTCCACGCCCGCCAGCAGGCCGGTGTAGCGGAAGAACGCGATGGCCGCCTTGATGGCGGTGTTGCTGTCGTTGGCGGCGACCGGGCTTCCGGGCAGAGAGAGGTTCAGGCCGCTGCTGCGGGCCAGCACCACCTTTTCATACAGGGTGATGGCCTGCATGGTCATGTCGAGGTCGTGGTATCCGTTGGGCAGCGTACCCACCACGTCCAGCGCCAGATTCAGCTTGGCAGGGGCCAGAACGGTCACGCGGTTCAGTTTTGCCATTTTCAACTCTCCTCACTGCGGCATTGCGATGCCGTTTTCCTCCAAAAAGGCGCGGATGCGCTTCATGGCTTCGGTCAGATGCTCCACCGAGTACGCATACGACACGCGGCAGTATCCCTCGCCGGAAGCGCCGAAAGCATCGCCGGGCACCAGCGCCACGTGCTTCTGCTCCAGCAGCCGGGTGCAGAACTCCTGGCTGGTCATCCCGGTGGACTTGATGCAGGGGAAGGCGTAGAACGCGCCGCGCGGCTCAAAACAGGTCAGGCCCATGGCGTTGAAGCCCTTCACCACCAGACGGCGGCGCATGTTGTACTCATCCCGCATCCGGTCGATCTCGCCGTCGCAGTCCTTCAGGGCCGTGATGGCGGCGTACTGGCTGGTGGTGGGGGCGCTCATGATGGCGCTCTGGTGGATCTTGGTCATGATCTTGATGATGGGAGCCGGGCCGCAGGCATAGCCCAGACGCCAGCCGGTCATCGCATAGCTCTTGGAGAAGCCGTTCACCACGATGGTCCGCTCGGCCATGCCGGGCAGGGTGGCAATGGAGACGTGCGGCCGCAGGCCGTAGTTCAGCTCGGCGTAGATCTCATCCGACAGCACGAGAACGTTCGTGTCCCGCAGAACGTCGGCGATGGCTTCGAGGTCCTCTTTCTCCATCACGGCACCGGTGGGGTTGTTCGGGAACGGCATGATGAGCAGCTTGGTCCTGGGGGTGATGGCCGCTTTCAGGGCCTCCGGGCGGAGGCGGAACTCATCCTCCTGGCGGCAGGCCACATGGACCGGCACACCGCCCGACAGGGTGGTGATGGGCTCATAGCAGACGAAGCACGGCTCCGGGATGACGACCTCATCCCCTGGCTGCACTACGGTGCGGATGCACATATCAATGGCCTCGCTGCCGCCCACGGTGACCAGCACCTGGCTCAGCGGGTCGTAGTGCAGGTTCATCCGGCGCTCCAGATAGCGGCAGATCTCTGCGCGCAGCTCCTTCAGGCCCGCATTGGCGGTATAGCGGGTGCGGCCGTGTTCCAGGCTCTCGATGCCGGCCTCGCGCACGGCCCAGGGCGTTTTGAAATCCGGTTCGCCGACGCCCAGGCTGATGCACTCCGGCATGTCGGCGGCAAGGTCGAAGAATTTGCGGATGCCGGAGGGGCGCATGGCCGCAGCGGCAGGCGCGATCAGTTTATCGTAATCCATCACAGCACGGTGCACTCTCTTTCATCGATTTCGTCGTCCTGGTAGAAGCGGCCCTCTTTCTTATAGGTACGCAGGACAAAATGGGTGGCCGTGGACAGCACGTCGTCCAGCGGGCTCAGGCGCTTGGCCACGAACAGGGCGATCTCCTGAAAAGTCTGCCCCTTGATGACCAGCTGCAGATCGTAGCCGCCGCTCATCAGCAGCACGCTCTCCACCTCGTCAAAGGCAGCGATGGTGGCGGCGATCTCGTCAAAGCCGCGGCTCTTCTTGGGGCTGACGTTCAGTTCGATGACGGCCTCCACCCGGTTCACCCCGGCCTTTTCCCAGTCCACAAGGGTCTTGTAGCCCTTGATGATGCCCTGCGCACGGGCCAGGTCGATCATCGCCGCCACCTCAGCGGGGGATTTATTCAGCATCGTGGCAATGTCCTCGATCGGCAGCCGCGCGTTGTCTTCCAGAAGTTTCAAAAGCTGTTCCATCGTCGTTACTCCTTTGTATCCGCGGCGTACCGCGTCGATTTGTATCTTTCAGTATAGCACAAGCGCGCCGTATTTGCATCTTGTTTTTTGGATAGACCGTCTTTTCCGCTCAGTTCCTGTTCTTTTTTCCAAAAAGTGTGTTCAAAAACCGGTAAATCTGCTATACTGGGAAGGAAGTCTTGCCCTCTCAGGCGCTTCGCGCCAGCTCTCCCAGGGGGAGAGCCCTTGGCAGGCCGGGCAGGTCGGTGTGATTGCCTTGCGGCTCCCGCACAGCCGGGCCCCTGTCCTCATTGGCAGCATCTGCTGACTTGACGCGCAAGGCAAGCTTCTGCTGACCGTTGCAGCGGAGCCCGGCAGCCTGTGCAAAATGAGGCTTCTTCATCCAGCACATCCAAAACCGACACGCCAGCGGCTCCCCCTTTGGGGGAGCTGTCAAACCCTATGGGTTTGACTGAGAGGGTTTTCCATTAACTATTGGGGGTAAGGAATATGAAAGCATTCATCACGGTCATCGGCCGCGACACTGTCGGCGTCGTCGCAAAAGTTGCTGCCCTGTGCAGTGAGCTCAACATCAACATCGAAGACGTGACCCAGAGCATCCTGCAGGGCATGTTCGCCATGATCATGCTGGTGGACATCAGCCATTGCAGCGTCAGCCACGAGGAGCTGCACAACCGCACAGACGCCCTGGCCAAGGAGATGGGGATGCAGATCAACGTCACCCGTCAGGAAGTGTTCGACGCGATGCACACGATCTGACCTCTCCGTCATCGCTGACGCGATGCCACCTCCCCTATTGAGGGGAGGCCTTGGCAAGCCGGTTTTGTACGTGCTGATCGCCTGCGGCTCCAAAGCAGCCGGGCTTCGCGTTTTTGTCAGCGACAGAGGAATCTAAGAGAGAAGGGAATCTATTATGAGCATGATGAATACCGGTGACATCCTCGAAACCATCGAGATGTTCACCCAGGACAATCTGGACGTGCGGACCGTGACCATGGGCATCAGCCTGCTGGACTGCATCGACCCGGACCCGAAAAAGGCCTGTGAGAAGGTCTACAACAAGATCGTGACCAAGGCGGCCGATCTGGTGCCCGCCGTGGAGCACATCAGCGCCGAATACGGCATCCCCATCATCAATAAGCGCATCAGCGTGACGCCCATCGCCATGCTGCTGGGTGCCTGCCCGGATGCCGACCCGGTGGACTTTGCCAAAGCACTGGACGCCGCCGGCAAGAAGGTGGGCGTCAACTTCGTGGGCGGCTACACTGCCCTCGTCCACAAAGGCTTCTCGGCGGGCGACCTGCGCCTCATCGAGTCCATCCCCCGCGCACTGGCGGAGACCGACATCGTGTGCAGCTCGGTGAACATCGGTGCCACCAAGGCGGGCCTGAACATGGACGCCATCAAGCGGATGGGCGAGGCCGTCAAGAAGGCCAGTGAGCTGACGGCAGACCGCCAGTGCATCGGTGCGGCCAAGCTGGTCGTCTTCTGCAATGCGCCGGAGGACAACCCCTTCATGGCCGGTGCATTCCACGGCCCCGGCGAGCCCGACTGCGAGATCCACGTCGGTGTCTCCGGCCCCGGTGCGGTGCGCGCCGCGCTGGCCAAACTGCCCAAGGATGCCCCCATCGACGAGGTGGCCGAGCTGGTCAAGCGCACGGCGTTCAAGATCACCCGCGTAGGCCAGCTGGTGGCGAACCTCGCCTCCAAGGCGCTGGGCGTACCCGCCGGCATCATCGACCTGTCGCTGGCCCCCACCCCGGCCGTGGGCGACAGCGTAGCCAACATCCTCGAAGAGATGGGCCTTGAGACCTGCGGCTGCTGCGGCACCACAGCCTGCCTGGCCTTGCTGAACGATGCCGTCAAGAAGGGCGGCGTCATGGCCTCCAACCACGTGGGCGGCCTGTCCGGTGCTTTCATCCCCGTCAGCGAGGACGACGGCATGATCCACGCAGCGGAGTGCGGCTGCCTGACCATCGAAAAGCTCGAAGCCATGACCGCCGTCTGCTCGGTGGGCATCGACATGGTCATCATCCCCGGCGACACCACCCCTGCCGTCATCAGCGCCCTCATCGCCGACGAAGCCGCCATCGGCATGGTCAACAGCAAGACCACCGCGGTCCGCGTCATCCCGGCCATCGGCCGCAAGGCAGGCGAGATCCTGGACTTCGGCGGTCTGCTGGGCTATGGCCCCATCATGCCGGTCAACCAGCGCGACCCGTCGGTCTTCATCAATCGGGGCGGCCGCCTGCCCGCCCCGATGCAGTCGCTGAAAAACTAAGAATAAAATCACTTCCACAGACCCAGACTCTGGATAGTATTTCCAGAGAAAGGGTCTGTTTTTATGTACAGCCGCATTTTATCCCGCCGCCAGATGACGGTCTGGTGCATCACACTCAGCGGTGCGCTCGCGCTCTGCATCGGTCTGCAGGGCCTGTTGGGCTGGGGCCGCACCCAGCTCGACACCGGAGCCGCACTTGCCGCCGACACTCTGCGGCTCCACATCCGCGCTGCCAGCGATACCACCGCCGACCAGACCGACAAGCTGGCTGTGCGGGACGCCGTGCTCGCGTATCTGGACACGGCCTGCCCGGCGGCAGACCAGCCCGCCGCCCTCCGCTGGGCTGCGGCCCATCTGTCCGAGCTGCAGCGGGTCGCCCGCACCGTGCTGGCCGGGCGGGGCAGTTTTGCACCGGTGCGGGTGTATCTGGTGGAAATGTACTTCGGCACCACCCGCTACTCTGCCTCGGCCCTGCCCGCCGGGCGGTATCAGGCCCTGCGCATCGACATCGGCGCAGCTCCCTATGGTCGGAACTGGTGGTGTGTGCTCTACCCCGGCCTCTGCCGCACCGCCTGCGGCGGCTATGCCGCCCCCGCTGAGAACGACCTCGTCTGCGGGCGGTATCTCCTGCGGTTCAAATGCGTGGAGTGGTGGCAGAAGCACACCGCCCGCCGGGAAGATGTCATCCTGCTGGGATAACCTCTCCGTCCCCGCATCCGCGATGCCGCCTCTCCCGGCAGGAGAGGCCCTGGCCGTCGGGTATTGCCTGCTGGATCTGACAAAGGTCCCAACGCACACTTCCGCCTTCCGCCGCATAAGCTCCTGGTGGAAGGAGTGTGAGTTTGACCATGGCAATTCCGGCCTATTATTCCCTCATCCAGCGCGGCTCCACCGGCCCCGATGTAGCACTGGTGCAGACCTGGCTCAACGGCCTGCGCGACACCTGCACCTGGTACCACGAGCTGACCACAGACGGGCGGTTCGGCATCAAGAGCGTGAACGCGGTGAAGGAGTTCCAGCTCAAAAACGACATGAATGTAGACGGCAAGGTGGGCGCGAACACCTGGAACGTGCTCTACACCAAGTACACCGCCAAACACGGCCTGAACGTCCCCTACCCCGGCATCGTGCTGCGGCAGGGCAGTTCCGGCGGCACGGTCCGGCTGGTGCAGCAGAAGCTGAACGCGCTGGGCGAAAAGCTCTCCACCGACGGCAAATACGGTGCTTCCACCGCAGCCGCCGTGGAGCGCTACCAGCGCCGCAACGGCCTCACTGCCGACGGCGCAGTCGGCAAAGCCACCTGGGAGAAGATGTTCTGACGACGGCCCACCCTCTCCGTCTGCTTCGCAGACAGCTCCCCCGAAGGGGGAGCCACTGGCGAGACGGTTTTGGGCGTACTGGATGATCAAAGTTTCTTGAAACCCTAAAATGGAGTGCTCCGTTGTTTCGTTCGACCGCATCTACCCAAACGCTCTTTGTCAGAGCGCAGTCCAGATGTTGTTGGCCCTGACAGCGGAGCGCTTCCGTTTACGATACGAAATACGTTCAGCGTCCAGCAGGTGCTGCCCGGCATGCCAATGGCTCGCCCTTCGGGAGAGCTGGCAAACCCGCAGGGTTTGACTGAGAGGGGAAGGCCGTTTATAATAAGAGCATCCCCAACTGAAAGGCGGTGCTCCCATGCGTTTTCTTCACCTCTCCGACCTGCACCTCGGCAAGCGGGTCTGCGAGTTCTCCATGCTGGACGACCAGCGGTATATTCTGGAGGAGATCTTGTCGCTCCTCGACACCCGCCCCGTGGATGCTGTTCTGCTGGCGGGCGACCTCTACGACAAGCCCGTGCCCCCCGCCGAAGCCGTCCGTCTGCTGGACTGGTTCCTCACCGAACTGGCCGACCGGAAGCTGCCGGTCTTCGCCATCAGCGGCAACCACGACTCCGCCGAGCGGGTCGCGTTCGGTGCCCATCTGCTGGCGGGGAGCCAGGTCTACGTCAGCCCGGTGTTCGAAGGAGTCCCGGCCCCCATCTCCCTCACCGACGCATACGGCCCGGTGGACATTTACTTACTGCCCTTCCTGAAACCCGCCATAGTGCGCCACATCTACCCGGACGAGCCCATCGAAAGCTACAGCGACGCCTTGGGCTGTGTGCTGCGCCGCTGCGCCACCGATCCGGCCCGCCGCAGCGTGCTGGTGGCCCACCAGTTCGTGGCCGGTGCCACCGCCTGCGAGAGCGAGGAGCCATCGGTGGGCGGGCTGGACTGTGTGGATGCCGCCCTCTTTGACGGCTTCGACTATGTGGCCCTCGGCCACCTGCACAGCCCCCAGAAGGTGGGCCGCGACACCCTGCGCTACTGCGGCACCCCGCTGAAGTATTCCTTCTCGGAGGCGCACCAGCACAAGAGCGCAACCTTTGTGGAGCTGGGGCCGAAGGGAGAGGTCACGCTTTCCACCGCGCCGCTGACCCCGAAGCACGACCTGCGGGAGCTGCGCGGCAGCTACATGGAGCTGACCGACCGCCGCAGCTATGCGGGCACGGCCACCGACGACTATCTGCACATCACCCTGACCGACGAGCAGGATGTGCCCGATGCGCTGGCCCGGCTGCGGGTCATTTACCCGAACCTGATGCGGCTGGACTACGACAACCTCCGCACCCGCACCCAGGCCGACCTCGACGCCCCGGCCCAGACCGAGCAGAAAACGCCGCTGGAACACTTTGCAGCCTTTTATGCGCTGCAAAACAATCAGCCCCTGAGCGCCGAGCAGGCTGCATTCTGCCAGCAGCTCATTGAAACGCTCTGGAAGGAGGAGGACGTATGAGACCCCTGAAGCTGACCCTTTCGGCCTTCGGGCCATACGCCAGCGCCGTCACGCTGGAACTGGAGCGCCTGGGCAAAGGCGGCCTGTATCTCGTCACCGGTGACACCGGCGCGGGCAAGACCACCCTTTTCGACGCCATCACCTATGCCCTGTACGATCATTCCAGCGGCGGCGTGCGGGACGGTGCCATGCTGCGCAGCAAGTACGCCGACCCCGGCACCCCCACCTTTGTCGAGCTGGAATTTGAGGTGCGCGGCCAGCGGTACACCGTCCGCCGCAACCCGGACTACCTCCGCCCCAAAGCGCGGGGGGAGGGCACGACCACCGAAAAGGCAGACGCCGTCCTCACCTACCCGGACGGCCGCCCGCCCGTGACCCGGTCGAAGGATGTCACCGCCGCCGTCACCGCCCTCATCGGGCTGGACTACGACCAGTTCTGCCAGATCGCCATGATCGCGCAGGGGCAGTTCACCCGCCTGCTCAACGCCACGACCGAGGAGCGGAGCAAGATCTTCCGCAAACTGTTCCGCACCCAGCGCTACCAGAAATTGCAGGACGCGCTGCAAGAGGAGAACGCCCGCCTCACGGCCCAGCGCACGGCCCAGAACGTCCAGCTGGACGCGGTGCTCTCCGGCATCCGCTATCCGGAGACCGACCCCGACGCCGAAGCGCTGGGCGGGCTTTCGGCGCAGCGCCCCGCCGAGGAAGTCACCGCCCTGCTGGACGGGCTCCTCACCCGGCAGGAAGCGGAACTCTCCGCTGCTGCCGCCGCCCACACCGCCGCACAGACGCAGCTGGACGCTTTGCAGCAGACGCTGGGCCGGGCCGAGCAGGCCGAAGCCCTCCGCCGCCAGCGGGTCGAAAAGCAGGCCGAGCTTGCCGCCCTGCTCCCCCGCCGGGACGCGGCCCGCGCCGATGCGGCCCGCCATGCAGGCGATGCCACCGCACTGGACGCTCTGACCGCCCAGCTGGAGCGGGCCAGAGCGGGCCTTGAGGCCTGCGACGCGCTGGACAAGCTCTGCCGCGCACAGACCGCCGCCCGCAGCGAGGCCGACCTGGAACAGGCCAAAGCCCGCAAGGCGCGGGCCCAGCTGACCGCGCTGGATGCGGAACTCGCCGCGCTGGACGCCGAAGCTTCCGCCCTCGGCGACCCGGAGACCCGGAACGTGGCCCTGACCGCTCAGGCCGAGCAGCTCATCCGCCGGGAGACCGCCCTCACCGCGCTGGCCCAGAGCCTGACCGAAGACCAGCGCCGCACCCACGCCGCCCGACAGGCACAGGACGCCTACCGCACCGCAGCCGCCGCGCAGGACGCTGCCCACGCGGAGCGGGACGCCTGCGAGCGGGCGTTTCTGGACGCACAGGCCGGACTTCTGGCGCAGGGCCTTGCTGAAGGCACCCCCTGCCCCGTCTGCGGCAGTGTCCACCACCCGGCCAAGGCAGCACTGCCTCACACTGCCCCCACCCAGGCGCAGGTGACCGCCGCCAAGCAGGCGGCCGAAGCGGCCGACCGCGCCGCGCAGGACCGCGCGGCCGCAGCCCGCGAAGCCCTCGCCGCCCAGCGGGAGGGCAAAGCCACCCTCCGCCGGGACGCCGAAAGCCTTCTGCCCGAACGCTTCACCTCGCCGGAGGGGCCGGTCGCTCTGACCGTGGCCCTGTTGAAAACGGCTCTTGCCGAGGAGACTGCCGCGCTCCAGACCGCACAGGCCGAGAACCGCGCAGCCCGGCAAAAGGCCGCCGCCGACTGCACCCACCGCACCCGGCTGGATGCCGCCCGCAAGACCAAAACGGCCCAGCGCACCGCCTTGGAAACGGCAGCAGCCTCTGCCGAACAGACTGCCGCTGCCCGCGAAGCTACGGCTGCGGCGCTGGAACAGCAGATCACCGAAGCCCGGCAGACCGCACCGGCCAGCCGCGCCGAGGCCCAGCAGACGGTCGCCGACCTGACGGCCCAGCGCACTGCCCTGCGCACCGGCATGGAGCAGGCCGAAGCCGCCCGCCGCGCTGCGGAAAACGCCGTCGCTGCCGCCGAAGCTGCCGTGCAGGCCCTGCAAGACCAGCAGGCCCCGGAGACCGGGGCCGCAGACCTCGACGCTTTGCGCACCCGGCTCACTGCGCTGCAAACGGCCCGCCAGCAGGCCGCCGAACAGGAAAAAGCCCTGACGGCCCAGCTCGTGCCCAACCGCCGCGCCGCCGCCGACTACCGCCGACTGGCCGCGGCCCGGCAGGTGCTGGAGACCCGCTGGCAGTGGGTCAACGCGCTGGCCTCCACAGCGGGCGGCACCCTGAGCAGCAAGCAGAAGATCAAACTGGAAGCCTACATCCAGATGCACTATCTCGACCGCATCCTCGTCCACGCCAACACCCGCCTGATGCAGATGACCGCCGGGCAGTACGAGCTGGAGCGGGTCGGGGCCGAGAACCAGCGCAGCCAGTCCGGCCTGGACCTCGGCGTCATCGACCACTACAACGGCACCCGCCGCAGCGTGAAGACCCTTTCCGGCGGCGAGAGCTTCAAGGCCTCGCTGGCGCTGGCGCTGGGCCTCTCAGACGAAGTCCAGAGCACGGCCGGCGGCATCCGGCTGGATACCCTCTTCCTCGACGAGGGCTTCGGCTCCCTCGACGACGAGAGTCTGGAACAGGCCATCCGGGTCCTCTCCGGCCTGACCGAAGGCGACCGGCTCGTGGGCATCATCTCCCACGTCGCCGCGCTCAAGGAGCGCATCGACAAACAGGTGGTCGTAAAAAAGGCCCGCAGCGGGGGGAGCACGGTGGAGGTCATTGTGTGACCGCTTCCCTTCTCTTCCTCATCGCCTGCCTTCTCAGGGCCGCGTCTTTCAGAAAGTCTTTTGCCTGCTCAGGCGGGCGGGTGGCATAGAACGC
>OGDZ01000148.1_pt1 | contig 14226 bp, 9 predicted proteins | sample 1570561 | NCBI WGS metagenome assembly OGDZ01 (sample SAMEA2582166, study PRJEB24529) | metagenome | biome: Human gut stool | place: China | collected 2011
CGGTGCGGGCTTTCAGGTGGTACATCACAAAGCTGGTGGAGCACATCACCAGAAGGATGAGGGCCAGGTAGAGGAGGCGGTGCTTCCACAGCCCATGGAAGAGAAGTTCGACCAGCGCCCAGAACTTACTTTTTTGCGGGCGGTTCGGTTGGTTTGTTTTGGGAGATGGCATGGTTGTAGATCACCTCGTTTCGATCCAGCAGCTTCATGGCGTGGCCGATGGGCAGCAGCATGAAGATCGTGTTCATATAGCAGTAAAAGGCGGTGTTGTCGGTCGCGTAGGTCACAAACGCATAAATGGTGCAGTACAACAGCAGGAAAGCGGTCTCGGTGCCGTACTGCTTCTGGCACCAGACGACCTTGCCCTGCCAGCTGAGCCAGATCCAGAAGGAAAAGCCCCAGAAGCCAAGCTCAATGTACATGGTCACAAGGTCGTTGTGCATCCCGCCGAAGTCGTGGGTGCCAAAGACGCCGATGCCCGCTGCGTTCATGATGCTGATATACCGCGTGACCCAGCCGATGCCGTAGCCGCGGAACGTAGGGCTGAAGGAATACAGGTCGGTGAAGGCTTCGTACAGGCCTTTGCGGCCCATGGTGTCGATGCCCAGGGTGTCCACCGTCCAGCTGAACAGGCCCGACCAGATGAAGAAGACGTAGAACAGGCAGGCGGCGATGGCGAAGATGGAGATGGAATGGAGCACAAAGTTCTGCCCCTTGGGCTTGAGCCGGGTGATGAACAGGTGCATCACCAGCACACCGAGCATACCGATGAGGGCGATGCGCTTGAGGCCCAGATAGAAGAAGCCCGCCGCCAGTGTGAGATGGACGACCCGCCGCCAACCTTTTTCAAAGAGGGCGTAATAGAGGACCATCAGCCCGAACCCGAAGGTCAGGTCGTGGACTTCCAGCGCTTTGATGGGCGCATTGGTGTCCACGCCGCCGGATTTGGCAAAGGCGATGAAGCCAGTGATGAACTCGCTCAGGCCGTAAGGCCGGAGGCTGTCGAACACCAGGATGCAGACATTGGCGATGCACATGCCGTAGAAGGTGTAGTCGATGGCTTTGCCGCCGAACAGATACACCGCTGCGCACATCGAGGTAAGCGAGATCATGTGGTAGAGGATGGTGGAACACCCGCGGGACATGTAGTTCAGCTGCTGGAAATCCAGCGACCAGACAAGCATGGACCACGCCGCCATCATCACAAAGGGGATGAGAAAGATGATGTAATATTCCTCGATGAGGGGCAATCGGTTGAAGTCTCCGGTGATGAGCAGAAAACAGGCGGCCAGGCCGACCACGGCGGCCTGCACCAGGTACTTCATGAACCAGGGCAGGCCCATGCCGCGGTACCAGAACCCGATGCCCATCATGGCAATGTAGAGCAGCGGCAGCCAGAACGGCCGCTGCGCCGATTTCCGCTTCAGGAATTGTGTTCCTCCATGCTGCGCAAGATACTCCCAGTTTCCGCTGCCATATCCCCCAAAGAGTAGTTTTATAAAACTTTGCATCTGCCCTCCTGTGCGAGCCTGCGGGCAAGCCGCGGCTCTTCGCGTTCGTTCAGTTCAAAAGCTCCACGATGGCCTGATAGTTGCGGGCACAGTTCTGGTCATCCACCTGGTCGAACAGCGCGTCCACACGCTTTGCGTAGAAGGGGGATATCGTGCCGTTCTGAGCCAGAGCGCGGTCCAGCTCCCGGAAGAGCGCTGCCTGCTCGGTGACCACAGGCCCGAAGCCGTCGTCCCGGTAGCTGAAGTAGCCGACGTCGTGGTGTACGCCCCAATACTGCGCCTCATCGAACTGGTAATAGAGGAGGGGCTTTTTCATATAGGCAAAATCGAACTGTACGCTGGAAAAATCGCTGACCATGACGGCGGATTCCATCAGAAGGGTCTGCACATCGGCCTCACCCAGCGCCGCAATCTTCACCCGCGGGTTGGCGGTGTGGAAGCTGCTCAGAAAACGCTGCACCTCGAAATGAGGGTAGAAGACGGCCTCATAGCCGTGCTTCTCCAGCAGCGCCTCCAGCTCCGGGCTGGAGATGACGTCCTGCCAGTGCCGGAAATAGTCGCTCTGCTCGAACTCGGCCTGGGTCTTCCGCTCGATGGCGTAGGTGCGCCAGGTGGGCATCAGCAGCAGCTGGCGCTTGGTCTCGTGGGGGCGCAGCAGGGCGTCAAACCGGCACAGACCCAGCCGTTTGACAATACCAGCTGGATAATGATAGGCTGATTCTACAAAATCTCGTTCTTTTTGCAGGGAGCAGACGAAAAGGTCGGTGCGGATGTTGGGGTAGTGATACCATTTCATGTCGTCGATGATGACCCCATGCTGCAAAAAGGCGCGGGGGCCATGGACCACATGGAGCTTGTCGAGCATGTAGTAGCTGTCGATCTCCGGGGTGTAGCCCAGCACATGGGTGCTGATCTTCATCTCCGATGCGGCGCAGAGCAGATAGTGCTTCCAGCTGCGGTAGGGCACGACCCGGCCCAGCGCCTGCACCCGCTCATAGTCCGGCAGGGTGGGGTCTGCCACGAACCAGCTGTTCAATTCAGGATGCTCCCGGTTCAGGTAGGCAAAGATGTGGTAGCCGTTGTCCCGCGCTTCGCGGCCCCGCTCGGAGACGAGCCAGACATGCCGGTAATCCTTGTTCCAGCACTTCAGAACGGCAGCACAGCAGGTGGCAGTTTCATATTTCAGGAGTTCCCGCAGCAGATGGAAGGCGCGCCGGGTCTTTCGCAGCAGATCGTTCATAGACGTCGTTCCTTTACATTCAGTTGATAATACAGAGAAAATTCCGATTCGTCAGGCGTTCTTCACCACATCGCCATACAGGGCCAGCAGCTGGTCGCAGTAGTGCTCCAGCGTCATCATGCGGTCTTTCTTCTGGATGCAGTGGGCCGACATCTCGGCCAGCAGGGGCTTGTCTGCATAGAGTGCCCGGATCTTTTCCGCGTAGGCGGCCGGGGTGAAGGTGTCGTTCAGGATGCCGGTGCGGCCCTCTTCCACCAGTTCCGGGATGCCGCCGATCCGGTTGCAGAGCACCGGGGTGCCGAGGGACTGGGATTCCAGCAGAGCCAGCGGGCAGTTTTCGTACCAGATGGACAGGTGCAGGGTGAACAGCGCCCCGGCCACGAGGTCTTCGAGCGCTTTGCCGGTCTGGAAGCCGACGTACTTCACGTTGGGCAGGGTGCAGTTTTTGCACAGATCCTCCATGGGGCCGCTGCCCGCGATGACGAAGGGAATGTCCGGCAGCAGCTTGCAGGCTTCGAGGATGCGGTCGATGCCCTTTTCCTCCGAGAGGCGGCCGAAGTAGAGGACGTAATCTCCCTTTTTGGCAGGGGCGGCCGCAGCGACCCGGCTCAAAAAGTTGTGCAGCATCACCGTCTTGCCCCGGAAGCGGGGGACGGTGAGGAGCTTCTTCTCCAGAAACGCACTGGGGCAGATGAAGCGGTCGATCTTGTCATAGACGTGATTGCACTCGTAAAGGGTGCCCTCCACGGCACCAATGAGGCTCTTGGGCAGCGAGCCGTGGATGCAGCGTTTTTTCACGCAGGGCCACTTGCTCTTTTTGCCCATGCAGGCTTCGCAGAGCTTTTTGGAGTTGAACTCCATCATCATGTGGTTGGGGCAGAGCATCTGCACATCGTGCACCGTCTGAACCATGGGTACCCCGCATTCCGCCCCGGCGCAGATGACCGAGGGCGTCAGCTGGAAATTGATGTTGTTGAAATGGATGAGGTCGGGCTGGAACTGCCCGATGACCTGCTTCAGCTTCCGTTTTGCCTCAAACGAGTAGAGGATGCGGAAGGGGTAGAGCAGCTTTTCCGGCCCGGCGTTGTGGAAATCCATATTGGTGGTGGCGAGGTGCAGGGCATTGCCGACGGTGTTTTTTTCGTCGTACATGCCAAAATATTCGACCTCGTGGCCCCGGCGGGTCAGCTCCTCGCCGATCCTGAGGAAGTAAGTCTCTGCACCGCCGCGGGGGTAGAGAAATTTATTGACGAATAAGATCTTCACAGGGTCCAGCCTTTCGTTGCGAAAAGTAGAATCGGAGGATTCCCACATAATAGGTATGTATAAACAGTTTAATAATAGCATCATCCCTCTTTTTCTGCAATATGTATTCACAGAATCATCGCAATTTGGCGGGGCAAACGGCCCAAAACCGTAAAAAACCGTGGGCGGCGGAATGGCATCTTCCGCGCCCACGGTTCGTCAGGGGTGGATATTCGGTCAAAGATCGTAAAGTGCGTTCAAAAATTTATTGCAGCGTGCTCGGCGCGTCGCTCAGGTTGTGCACGATGCCGTACCAGCGGCAGTTCGTCTGTGTGCTCAGGTCCACATCGCTGAACTTGGTCACGCCCGAACCGTTGATGTCCGCATTGAAGACCTTGTACATCGTCTTGCCTGCCGGGCTGGCCGGGAAGACGTAGGCCGTCAGGCCGGTGGGCCAGGTATTGGAAGCAACGTACCATTTGAGATTCGTGATGTAAACGACATACTGGCCGGAGCCGAACTGGAACCCCTTCTGGTAGGTGTCGATGTAGCAGTCCGAGAAGCGGGTGCCGTTGCCCCGGATGTATGCGAAGACGGTGTTCTCCAACAGGGCCTTTTTGGTGTCGTTGTCGCTGTAGTTGAAATCGAAGCACCAGGCGTGAATGTTGTGGAAGATGCTGCTGCCGTTGCACGAGAGCGCTGTCTTTACGTTCAGGATGACGGTGTCGCTGTACATCGAATCGCCGGTGTCGTAAATGCCCACGGCGTTCGGGTAGTCCAGCGAAGACTCGATCATGCAGTTGCGCACCATCAGCTCATACGAGAGGTTGGCTTCCGTCTGACCGTCACTGGTGGTCATAGACGAGTCGTTGAACTTGCCGCAGATGCCGTACCGCTGGAAGTTCTGGATGGAGATGTGGTCGATCAGGGTGCATTTCTGCCGTGCCACGGCGATGCAGTCGTCTGCCTTGAAGTTTGCGTTGACCTTGCCGTTGCCCCGGATGAACATGTCCTGCTGGGGCGTTTCGGGCGGGTACATCTTGCCGCGAATCTCGATGAAGCGGTCCACCTTGGTGCTGGCCGTGCATTTCAGCTCGGCATTGTCGAGCTCCAGATAGCACTGGTCGAATACCAGCTTGCCGGAAAACGCATACACGCCCTTCGGGAAATACAGCGTCTCGGCCGGGTGCGCGGCGATGAGCGCGTGGAACGCGGCCAGGTTGTCGGTGGTGCCGTCCCCCTTGAAGCCGTGATCCAGCACGTTCAGCATTCCGCTGCCGCCGCCTGTGCTCAGGGTGGTGCCATTCAGGTCGTATACCATATCAGTTTGCCTCCATCAGGGTCGTGATCTGTGCGTCGGTCAGCGCCGTGTCGAATACCTGGAAGTCATACACCGTGCCATTGAAAAAACGTGCCTTGCCGTCCGTAATTTCGCCTGATGCGGTGGTCCACGAAGCACCAAGGATCAGCGAACGATCCACGGTCTTGTTCGCGGCATAGTTCGGGATGTTCTTCCACTCGGTCATGGAACCGTATGACAGAAACCGGAACTGCGTCCCCTTGATCTGGAGCAGAAACTTCAGTTTCTTCCCGGATTCGATCTTGACAAAGTGACTGCCGTAGGTGAACATGTTCATGCCCACGGTTCCGTTGGTCCATGTTGAAACGATGATGCCTCTTTGATCGTTGGTGATATCGCTGAAGCAATCAAGCAAAGTTGTCACCGTATTAACTGCACTGTCAGCCACCGTAAAGGTTGCGTACACCGTCAGATTCATGCCGGTGTCGATGGCTGCGAACGGCTTGATCCCGGTGTCGATAAATGCCTTGTTGGCCGGTACAAAAGTCTTCGGAGCTGCCAGCTTATACCGCGGCGTCGGCAGGCCGTTGTTGGGGGGATTTGGTGTGTCCGGTTGGCTGGGCGTGGGCGGGACATCGGGCAGGCTGCTGCCGCTCCAGAGTGCGGCCAAGGCGTTGTAGTGGGGCAGCATCTCGCCGTTGTCGTAGACGGCGTGGCGGAACAGCGCAAGGATGAGCCCGCGCTCCTCGTCGGACAGGCCGGATGCGGCGTTGCGAAGCTCCCGCTTGACCTGCTGCAAAAACTGCTGCCACGCCGGGGTGCCCGGTTCGGGCAGGGTTGGGTCCGTGGTGCCAGAGTTGGTCAGCACGCGGTACGGGACACTGGCGCTGGTCACGGTGCGGGTGCCGTCGGAGCCTTCAAAGGTGACGGTCCCGCTGTCGCCCTGTGCGGTGACGAGGGCGGGCACCTCGACGGCCCCGTCGGCCACAAGAGTGGTCAGCGGCTCGGCCGGACCGGGCAGATGCCAGAACGCTGCAACGGTGGTGCCGTCCCACTCGCCGGAGCAGACGACCCTCAGCCGATAGACGCCGGTGTTGTGCGCGTAGCCAAGCAACAGCCCGCCGGAATAGCCCGAAAGGACGGCGCGGCCGTTGGAGCAGAGCGTAATTTGTTGTTCGATCATAGAAAACCTCCCATCTGTAAAAAAGATCGAGTGCAAGCAGGAACAGGAAAAAGCAGAACGCTGCCCTGTGCAGGGAAAACGACACTAGGGGGGACGATCCATTCACTTCACCTCCTTTTGGTTGTGAAATGGCTGCGTTTGTGTGTGAAATCAGTATAAATCAACAACAGCAAGTTGTCAATACGAAATTTGAAGATTTTGCAGAGCGGGTTCAGATGCGTTGCAATCGCGCGGATGGTGCGTTATAATACAACCACACAGACACGACCAGGAAGCCCAAGGGATGCAGTGTAAGAAAGGAACGTGGATATGAACTATATCATGGCGCTGGATGCTGGGACGACCTCGAACCGCTGCATCCTGTTCAACAAGGCGGGCGAGATGTGCAGCGTGGCTCAGAAAGAGTTCACCCAGTATTTCCCGAAGCCGGGCTGGGTGGAGCATGACGCAAACGAGATCTGGACCACGCAGCTGGGCGTGGCGCTCTCGGCCATGAACCAGATCGGGGCCAGCGCGTCGGACATCGCGGCCATCGGCATCACGAACCAGCGCGAGACCACCATCGTCTGGGACCGTGAGACCGGGGAGCCGGTCTATCATGCCATCGTCTGGCAGTGCCGCCGCACCAGCGCCTACTGCGACGAACTCAAGGCGCGGGGCCTGACCGAGACCTTCCGGGCAAAAACGGGTCTGGTCATTGACGCATATTTCTCCGCCACCAAACTGAAATGGATCCTGGACAACGTGCCCGGCGCGCGGGAAAAGGCCGAGGCCGGGCGGCTGCTGTTCGGCACGGTGGAGACCTGGCTCATCTGGAAGCTGACCTGCGGCCGGGTCCATGTGACCGACTACACCAACGCCAGCCGCACGATGCTGTTCAACATCCACACGCTGGAGTGGGATGAGGATATCCTGCGGGAGCTGAACATCCCGCGCTGTATGCTGCCCACGCCCATGCCGTCCAGCTGCTTCTACGCGGAGGCCGACCCGATGCACTTTGGTTCGGGCATCAAAATTGCAGGCGCAGCGGGTGACCAGCAGGCCGCGCTCTTCGGGCAGACCTGCTTTTCGGCGGGTGAGGCGAAGAACACCTTCGGCACAGGCGGCTTTCTGCTGATGAACACCGGCAAAACGCCGGTCGTCTCGAAAAACGGCCTTGTCACGACCATTGCGTGCAGCAGCGGAAAAAGCGTGAATTATGCGCTGGAAGGTTCCATCTTCGTGGCCGGTGCGGCCATCCAGTGGCTGCGGGACGAGCTGCGGCTGCTGGAAGAAGCTCGCGACTCCGAGTATATGGCCCGGAAGGTGAAGGACACCAACGGCTGTTATGTGGTGCCCGCCTTCACCGGCCTCGGTGCGCCCCACTGGGATCAGTACGCCCGCGGAACCATCGTTGGCCTGACCCGCGGCTGCAACAAAAATCACATCATCCGCGCCACGCTGGACAGCCTGTGTTATCAGGTGAACGATGTCCTCCACGCCATGGAGGCCGACTCCGGCATCGCCATGAAGGCCCTGAAAGTGGACGGCGGTGCCTGCGCCAACAACTACCTGATGCAGACTATGGCCGACATCAGCAGCCTGCCGGTGGAGCGCCCCTGCTGCGTGGAAACGACCGCTCTCGGCGCGGCCTACCTTGCGGGCCTTGCCGTGGGCTACTGGCAGTCCACCGACGAGGTGGTCCGGAACTGGTCGGTGGACCGCACCTTCCTGCCGGATATCTCGGCCGAGGAGCGCACCAGGCGCATCAAGGGCTGGAATAAGGCCGTGCGCTGCGCCTATCATTGGGCACTGGATGAAGAGTGAAGCAAAAAATACGTAGGAGTGAAAAAAGAATATGACGCGCTGGTAAGAAAGCGCAAAAAGAACCCCCGGCCAGAGATGTTCGTCTCTCTGGCCGGGGGTTTTAACGATTAGAACTTATCCCATCACGACCGTGACTTCCACGGTCTCGCCAGCTTTGGCGATGGGGAGCACATTGCCGGGGATGGGAGCACCGTTGACGGTGACGCGCTTCACGCCCTTCTGCACGGCGTCAGGGTTCTCGACCCGGATGTGGTACACGGCCCCGCGGTAGCGGCGGGTGACGGTGAAGCCGGGCAGCGTGTGTGGGATGCAGGGGTCGATCTTCAGGCCGTCCAGTGTGGGCTGCACACCGAGGATGTACTGGCTGACGTTGAAGAAGGTCCAGGCGGCGGTGCCGGTCAGCCAGCTGTTCTTTGCCTCGCCGAAGGTCGGGGCGTCGATGCCGGCGACCATCTGGCTGTAGACATACGGTTCGGTGCGGTGGATCTCGGAGATGTCCTCGATGTAGGCGGGGCAGGTCTTCTTGTAGACCTCAAAGGCGCGGTCGCCGTGGCCAAGCACGGTCTCGGCGCAGCTGATCCACGGATTGTTGTGGCAGAAGATACCTGCGTTCTCCTTGTATCCCGGAGGGTAGCTGGAGATCTCGCCGAGGTTGAGGCGGTAGGTGGTGTAGGCGGGCTGGAGCAGAACGACGCCGTACCGGGTGTCGAGCCGCTCTTCCACGCTCCTCAGCGCCTGTTCGGCCTGACCGGTCGTTTTGCCGATGCCCGCCATGACGCACATGCCCTGCGGCTCAATGAAGATCTGGCCCTCGTCGCATTCCTTGCTGCCGATGGGCTGGCCAAAGGCATCGTAGGCGCGGCGGAACCAGGCACCGTCCCAGCCAGCGGTCAGAGCGGCCTGCTCGACTTCCGCGATGGCGGCGCGGGCCTCGGCGGCCTCCTCCGGGAGGCTGCGGTGGTCGCACAGGTCGGCGTACTCGCTGCCGTACTTGACGAACATGCCCGCGATGAAAACGCTTTCGGCCACCGGGCCTTCGCTGGGGCCGGTGATCTGGAAGCTCTCGCCGGGGTGCTCGGAGAAGCAGTTCAGGTTCAGGCAGTCGTTCCAGTCAGCGCGGCCGATGAGGGGCAGGCCGTGGGGGCCGAGGTGGGTGCGGGTGAAGCGGAAGCTGCGGCGCAGATGCTCCATGAGGGGCTGTGCCTTGCTCACATCGTTGTCAAAAGCGACGGACTCGTCCAGAATGGACCAGTCGCCGGTCTCGCGGAGATAGGCGGCGGTGCCTGCGATGAGCCAGAGCGGGTCATCGTTGAAGCCGGTGCCAACATCGCGGTTGCCCTTTTTGGTCAGGGGCTGATACTGGTGGTAGGCGCTGCCATCCTCGAACTGGGTGGCGGCGATGTCCAGAATGCGGCCGCGGGCGCGCTCCGGGATCATGTGGACGAAGCCCAGCAGGTCCTGACAGCTGTCGCGGAAACCCATCCCACGGCCGATGCCGCTTTCGTAGTAGCTGGCCGAGCGGCTCATGTTGAAGGTGACCATGCACTGGTACTGGTGCCACAAATTGACCATCCGGTCCAGCTTCTCGTCGCCGGAGTGCAATTGCAGGGTGGAGAGCAGCTTGTCCCAGTGGTCGGCCAGCGCTCTGCGGGCCTCGTCCACCTGGGCGTCGGTGGCGTAGCGGGCCATCATGGCCTCGGCGCGGGTCTTGTTGATGACGCCGGGGGCGGTGAACTTTTCGTCCACGGGATTCTCAATGTAGCCCAGACCGAAGAGGATGGTCCGGGTCTCCCCGGCTTCCAGGGTCAGGTGGAAGTGGTGGGCACCGACCGGGGCCCAGCCGTGGGCGATGCTGTTGGAGCAGCGGCCCGCCTTGACGGCTTCCGGCTCGGCGGGGCCGCCGTATACGCCGCAGAAGGCGTCGCGGGCGGTGTCGAAGCTGGTGACCGGGGTGTTGGCCCAGAACACTGCGTAGTGGTCGCGGCGCTCACGGTACTCGGTCTTATGGTAGATGGCGCTGCCCACGACCTCCACTTCGCCGGTGGAGAAGTTGCGCTGGAAGTTGGAGCTGTCGTCCATGGCGTCCCACAGGCAGAACTCCACGTAGCTGAACACATCCAGCGTGCGGGGGGCATCGGTCTTGTTTTCCAGCGTCAGGCGGTCGATCTCGCAGGCATCGCCGCGCGGGACGAACAGCTCCTGCTGGGCGCGGATGCCGTTCTTCTCACCGGTCAGGATGGTGTAGCCCAGACCGTGGCGGCAGCTGTAAGCGTCCAGCTCGGTCTTGGTGGGCTGCCAGCCGGGGTTCCAGATCGTGCCGCCGTCGTTGATGTAGATGCGGTGGCCGTCCATATCCAGCGGAGAGTTGTTGTAGCGGTAACGGGTGATGCGGCGCAGCCGCCCTGGCAGATGCCGGGCTTGCCGCCGCCGCGGCCGTTCAGGGCGGCATTGAGGGCTTTGGTCAGGGCGCGGACATCGCCGTCGGCTCTGGCCAGACAGTAGCCGGTGCCCTTTTCGTTGGCCGTCAGGGCCGCGCACAGGCCGGTGGTGGCCTCGCTGAGCTTGACGGCCAGCCGGTGCAGGCCGTCCGGGTCAAGCCCCGGCACGATGCGGATGGCGTCTTCGCCGGGGGCGGTCTGTGCGGCCAGCGCCTCAAAGAGCTGGCTGCAAAGCCCGAAGTGGGCAAATTTCAGGGCCGTGTACTCGTCGAAGACACGGTGGACGGCGTGGGCCGTCTCGCTGGGCTTGGCGCTGAGCAGGGCACCGATGTCGGCCTGACGCTGGCGCATGGCCTGTGCGGCCAGCAGGGCCCGCTCGCCGCAGACGATGCTCAGCCGGACGCCGCCCTTGTAGTTCTCGGCGGCCAGGATCTTGATCTGGCCCACCGCGCCGGTGGCGGCGGTGTGGGTGCCGCAGCAGGCGCAGACATCGGCACCGGGGATGCTCACGATGCGCACCTGGCCTTCGATCTCTTTCTTGCTGCGGTAGGTCAGCGCGGCCAGCTCCTCGCGGGTGGGGTAGGTGATGCACACCGGCACATTCTGCCAGACGATGCGGTTGGCGGCAAGTTCGGCCTCCCGCAGACCATCGGCGGAGATGGGGACGCTGGTGTCCATCCGCACCGCGTCGGTGCCGATGTGGAACCCGACGTTCTCGGCCCCGAACATCTGGTGCAGGATGCCGGAGAGGATGTGCTCACCGGTGTGTTGCTGCATCTTGTCGAACCGCCAGGCCCAGTCAAGGGCCTCCTGCACTGCGGTGCCGGGGGCGGCGGTTTCGGGCAGATCATCTATGGTGTGCCAGATGACGCCGCCCTGCTCGTGGACGTCGGTGACGTGCAGCACCGTGCCGTCCGGAAGGGTCAGAGTGCCCCGGTCGGCAGGCTGACCGCCGCCTTCGGGGTAAAAGACCGTGCCGTCCAGCGCGATCTTTCCGCCGCCGTTGCCGTCCGGCTCGGCCGCGAGGATGCGCCCTGCCGCCTCGGTGCGGTAGGCATCGGCCTCGTAATACTTATGAGTGGGTTGCATGGTGTCCTCCTGACCCTCTCAGTCTCGCTTCGCTCGCCAGCTCCCCCAAAGGGGGAGCTTTTGGCCGTTTTTGAGATTATGCCAAGACCTCGCCCTTCGGGAGAGGTGGCAGCGCGTGAGCGCTGACGGAGAGGGTTTTATTTGATAGAAACAAGTATACCACGATTTTTGCCTGTGGAAAATAGTCTGCGGTTATGTTATGATAGGAAATAACCGAAATCCGAACGAAATGAGGAAGGTACATCATGCGTGAAAGTGGAATTTTAATGCCGGTGTCCAGCCTGCCCGGCCCCTATGGAATTGGCTGCTTCGGAACGGAAGCGGAAACGTTCGTGGATTTTCTGGCCGCCGCGGGCCAGAAGATCTGGCAGATCCTGCCGCTGAGCCCCACCGGTTATGGGGACAGCCCCTATCAGAGCTGCTCGGCCTTTGCGGGCAACCCGTACTTCATCGACCTCGACGCCCTCAAGGCGGAGGGCCTGCTGACCGCCGCCCAGCTCAAGGCGGAATCCTGGGGCGAAGACCCGCTTCAGGTGGACTACGGCACCCTGTACACCAGCCGCTACAAGATCCTGCGCGCGGCATACGCGGCCTGGCGCAGGCAGTGCGAAGGGCTGTACGGCTGTGCCCACTACTACCCGGATGCCTACTATGCCTTCACGCTGGAAAACGAGAGCTGGCTGGAGGACTATGCACTGTACATGGCCCTGAAGACCGCCAACCAGATGAAGAGCTGGATCGAGTGGCCCCGCGCGTACCGGATGCGGGATGGCCATGCACTGGCCGCGTTCCGCGCGGAGCACGAGGAAGAGATCGGCTTCTGGAAGTTTTTGCAGTATGAGTTTGCCATCCAGTGGAAGAAGCTGAAAGCCTATGCCAACGCCAAGGGCATCCAGATCCTGGGCGACATCCCCATCTATGTCTCGGCCGACTCGGTGGACGCCTGGGTGGGCGGTCCGCTGTTCGAACTGGCGGCGGACGGCAGCTTTGCCCGCGTGGCCGGCTGCCCGCCGGATTATTTCTCCGCTGACGGCCAGCTCTGGGGCAACCCGCTGTACAACTGGCCGTATCACCGCGAGACCGGCTATGCCTGGTGGATCGAGCGGGTCCGCCATGCACTGGGCATCTACGACCTGCTCCGCATCGACCACTTCCGCGGCTTCGATACCTACTGGGCCATTCCGGCGGGCAGCACGACCGCTAAGGGCGGCAAGTGGGAGATCGGCCCCCGGATGGAGCTGTTCCACGCGCTGGAAAATGCGCTGGGCAAACTGCCCATCATCGCCGAGGACCTGGGCGACATCGTGGACAGCGTCCGCGAGCTGCTGGCAGAGAGCGGCTTCCCCGGCATGAAGGTGCTGCAGTTTGCCTTCGGCGGCGGGGACAATGAGTATCTGCCCCACAACCACGTCCGGAACAGCGTGGTCTACCCCGGCACCCACGACAACACGACCCTGACCGCCTGGTGGGAGACCGGGGCGGCTGAGAAGGAAAAGGCCATGGCCTGTGCCTACCTGCATCTGACCCCCTGCCACCCCACGGCCAAAGAGGTCGCCGCCGTCAAGACCGATGCGGCCCGCGTGGCCCTGCTGCGCGCAGCGCTGGGTTCGGCCTCCGAACGCGCCATCATCCCCATGGCCGACTGGCTGGGCCTGGGCGAGGAAGGCCACCTGAACACGCCCGGCCGTCTGGGCGGCAACTGGACCTGGCGCGCTGCCGAGGGCTTTGGCACAAAGAAGCTGGCCGAAGAGATCCTGGGCGAGTGCGAGGCAGTCTGCCGTGCATAAAAACCGGAAAAACCGGGAGAACTTTAGCAGATTGACGGATTTGCAAAAAAATTGGCTGAAATTTGTGCGTTTTGCTGGCAAGTCTTCCGCAGAAGTGGTATAATCTTTGTAATCTGAGAAACATTTTCAAAGTGTTTTTCGTGGCAAGGTGTGCCGGGAGGGAGAATCCGGCACCACAACGATGGGGAAAAACGCATGAAGAAAGAATGGACCGAGCAGGACCTGCGCGAATTTGTGTGCAGCGCACAGGCCGCCTTTGAGGACGTGACCCTGACCGAAGCGGACGAAGAAGCAACCCGCAGCTGGCAGGATGACGGCCTGATGGTGGACTATGAGCTGCGCAATGGGCAGGTAGACTGCGTACTGCGCCGCCAGATCGTTGCGGACGGTAAGATATGGAAACTGCAGATGACCGCGCCGCTGGCGGGCAACGACCTGCCGGAGGACCGGATGTCCCCGCGCGAGCGGGAGCTGTGCCGCGACGACATGAACCACGACTTTTTGTCGGGTGTGTTCAACCGCCGCTATTTTGAGACCGAGTTCTGCACCCGCCTGGATGACTGGACCGACGCCCACCGCTGCGCCTCGCTGGCGCTGGTGGAGCTGGACCGCGTCGAGCAGATGCAG
>OGDZ01000151.1_pt1 | contig 13836 bp, 10 predicted proteins | sample 1570561 | NCBI WGS metagenome assembly OGDZ01 (sample SAMEA2582166, study PRJEB24529) | metagenome | biome: Human gut stool | place: China | collected 2011
TGTTTTTTTAAGGATTCACCTGTCTCAAGCGTAAAACAGTGGGTGAGGTATTTTTCGTTGTATTTAAAATGAGCGGCTATGGCGGACACTCTCAGCTCCTCGCAAGGGGCAAACTGTATGTATGAGAGGATTCGCCGGCACAGAACCGCTGTATTTCCGGCGGAGATATTTTTATCTCCCTTTTTGATTTCCAGCAGGATGATTGCCATGATGTGATTGGAAAGCTCCTTGGTGAGCCCCGTGTCATTAAGCAGTGTATAATATTTCTCTATGATATCAATGTTTCTGTAGCTTCCGAAGGACGGAAAATCTCCAAGCCTTGTATCCTCACACATATAATTGCCTATATCCTCACATATATAATTATCTATATCGTCACATGCAACGTCGCATGCGTCATCTGCGAACCAGTGAAAATAGTAAAAGGTGCACTTACAATTTTTCCAGCCGTGCTGGTTTTTACATGGTGGAGTTATGACATATTCACCGGTCTTTACGGTGTAATCGTTGTTGTCATCGGAGATGTACAGGGTGCCGTCCGTCACATAGAACAGCTCATAGCTGGTCATATATCTGCTCATGTGAACCCAGTTATCATCCGGAGCCGTGAAGGTTCCATGCATCATAAATTCAATTCCGGTGTTCAAATCGAAGTTCATCCATTTATCTCCGTTTCCCATAGCGCCTCAATGTCTTTGATATTTGCCCTGTGACATATATTACTGAAAAAACTGTTATTGTTATAATACATAGTATAGGCTGATTTTTGGAGAAGGTCAATGACGGACATATTTTTACTATGCAGGTTAATACCGGAATTTAAGACAATATACTTCCGTACGATGATGCCTGGGTTAAAATATGCTGATTTAATGTACGAGTGTATAGAGCAAGTTTTGCCCAAAACATTGTATTATAGCAGTAGGAAAGTCGGGAAATTGATGATATAATGAGCGCAAGAGAGCCAACATGCTTGCATGATTGGCGAACGGCGAATTGGATCATGATAGTTGCGAAGCAACGGTAAGCACCGAAGGTGCGAATCATGATATAATAAAAAAAATTCATCATTCAGGAGGGTGGACATGAAGTTAGGTAATGACGAAGTACAGCTTACAAAGATTGTTGAGAAGATGGGACTTACCAATCTCACGCCGCAGATTGATACAGATACTAAATATGTGACACAGCCGGATGTCAACAGACCGGCACTTCAGCTTGCAGGCTTTTATGATCATTTTGACAATGAGCGTGTTCAGATCATAGGTTACGTTGAGGAAGCATATATTGAGAAGCTGGACAGGGATACAAGAGTGCAGAGATACCGTCAGCTCATGGAGAGCAATATTCCATGTCTTATTTTCTGCCGTTCACAGCAGCCGGATCAGGATTTACTTGAGCTTGCACTTAAGTATGAGATTCCTCTTTTGAGCTCAGATGCCTCTACCTCCTCATTTATGGCAGAGATTATACGTTGGCTTAAGGTACAGCTTGCACCTACAATCTCGATTCATGGTGTATTGGTTGATGTATTCGGCGAGGGTGTTCTTATTATGGGTGAGAGCGGTATCGGTAAGAGTGAGGCAGCGCTGGAACTCATCAAGAGAGGACATCGTCTTGTAACAGATGATGCAGTTGAGATAAGAAAGGTAAGTAATGAAACATTAGTGGGTTCAGCTCCAGGTGTAACAAAGTATTTCATAGAGCTAAGAGGTATCGGAATCATAGATGTTAAGACACTTTTTGGTGTAGAAAGTGTTAAGGAAACACAGGAAATAGATATGGTTATCAAGCTTGAGGACTGGAATAAGGATATTCAAACTGAAGGCCTGTCGTACTTACGACAGGCCTTTTTTCGTTAGTGCAATTAACATTAAAATATAGAACGACAATGAAAACTTATCAGGTAAACAAAGAAGGTTATTATGGCGAATTTGGAGGGGCGTATATTCCCGAAATCCTTCACCGCTGTGTGGAAGAATTGCAGAATGCCTATTCCAAAGTATTGGAAAGTGAAGGATTCAAACAAGAATTCCACCAGTTACTACGCGACTATGTGGGACGCCCTTCACCTCTTTACCTGGCAAACCGGCTAAGCAAGAAATATGGCTGTAAGATCTACCTGAAACGTGAAGATTTAAACCACACCGGAGCACATAAAATCAATAATGCCATCGGACAGGTGTTACTGGCAAAACGTATGGGGAAAAAACGTATCATTGCAGAAACCGGAGCTGGACAGCATGGGGTGGCCACCGCTACGGTATGCGCTTTGATGAACATGCAATGCATTGTTTACATGGGCAAGACCGATGTAGAACGCCAGCATATCAATGTAGAAAAGATGAAAATGCTGGGAGCCGAAGTCCGCCCGGTCACTTCCGGCAACATGACACTGAAAGATGCTACAAACGAAGCCATCCGCGACTGGTGTTGCCACCCTGCCGATACTTACTATGTCATCGGCTCTACCGTAGGCCCTCATCCCTACCCTGATATGGTGGCACGTCTGCAATCCGTTATCAGTGAAGAAATCAAAAAGCAACTGAAAGAACAGGAAGGAAGGGAATATCCCGATTACTTGATGGCTTGTGTAGGAGGAGGAAGCAATGCGGCAGGAACCATTTATCACTATATAGATGATGAACGTGTGCAGATTGTCCTGGCCGAGGCAGGAGGCAAAGGTATAGACACCGGTTTCTCGGCCGCTACCATCCAACTGGGGAAAATGGGAATTATCCACGGAGCAAAGACCTTGGTTATCCAAAACGAGGACGGACAAATAGAGGAACCTTACTCCATTTCTGCCGGTCTGGATTATCCGGGCATAGGACCCATGCATGCCAATCTGGCCAAACAGCAACGCGCTTTGGTACTCGCCATAAACGATGATGAAGCCATCCGTGCCGCATTTGAACTGACCCGGCTGGAAGGTATCATTCCTGCATTGGAATCGGCTCATGCATTGGGAGCATTGGACAAAATGAGATTCAAGCCAACGGATATAGTGGTTCTCACCGTATCAGGACGCGGAGATAAGGATATTGAAACCTACTTGAAAGAATCCGGCACAAGGACCTCCTTGCAATAACACATAGAAACCCATGAGAGCAAAAACCCTATACGGACAACTATAAACAGAAAAGAAACAATGAAAACTTTTACCTATACCACCCGATGCAAAACCATACTGGGTGACCTGCATACACCGGTCAGTACCTATCTGAAAGTGCGCGACATTTTCCCACAGAGTGCACTGATGGAAAGTTCCGACTATCATGGAAGTGAGAACAACCGTTCTTTCATCGGGCTGAATCCTGTGGCCAGCATCGGAATCAATCATGGCACAGCCACTGCCACCTACCCTGACGGCAGCATAGAAGAACATCCCATCAGCGAACATTTCCGGGCAGACCATGCGATCTCCGATTTTCTGAATCGTTTCAAGGTAAGCGGAGAATACAACAACTACTGCGGACTGTATGGTTATACCACTTTCAATGCCGTACGCTATTTCGAACATATCAATGTAAAAGACAGCCGTGATCCTAAGAACGATGCTCCGGATATGTTGTATATCTTATATAAATACCTGATTGTCTTCAATGACTTCCGCAACGAAATGTTATTACTGGAAATGTTGCAGGACGGTGAGGACAGCCATCTGGATTATGTGGAAAAAGCGATCCACAACCGTAACTATACTACTTACGACTTCCGTGCCGTGGGCGAAACCACCAGTACCCTGACCGATGAAGAACATAAGGCGAACATCCGCAAAGGCATTGCCCACTGTATGCGCGGCGATGTTTTCCAAATCGTCCTTTCACGCCGTTTTATCCAACGTTACGAAGGAGATGATTTCAAACTTTACCGTGCTTTACGCAGCATCAACCCGTCCCCCTACTTATTTTACTTCGATTTCGGAGGCTTCCGTATTTTCGGTTCCTCTCCCGAAACCCATTGTAAAATAGAAAACGGGCGTGCCACCATCGACCCTATCGCCGGAACCACCCGCCGCAACGGAGACAAGAAAATAGATGCTGAACTCACCGCCAACCTATTGGCTGATCCCAAAGAAAATGCGGAACATGTAATGCTGGTAGATCTGGCACGCAATGACTTGAGCCGCAACTGTCACGATGTACAAGTAGAATTTTACAAAGAAGCTCAATATTACAGCCACGTCATTCATCTGGTAAGCCGGGTCAGCGGCGAACTGAACCCCAAAGCCAATCCCATCAAAGCATTTATTGATACTTTCCCAGCCGGAACCCTGAGTGGCGCTCCGAAGGTAAAAGCCATGCAGCTGATCAGCGAATACGAACCTCACAGCCGTGGAGCCTATGGAGGTTGCATCGGATTTATCGGGCTGAACGGCACATTGAACCAAGCTATCACCATTCGTACATTCGTCAGCCGCAACAACGAACTATGGTTTCAAGCCGGTGGCGGCATCGTAGCTAAGAGCAATGAAGAGTACGAATTACAAGAAGTAAACAACAAACTGGGAGCACTTAAAAAAGCAATCATCCTGGCAGAACAAATGTAAAAACGAATCATCATGAAAACAGTAATTATAGACAACTATGACTCATTTACCTACAATTTGAGTCATTTGGTAAAAGAACTGGGAGCCGAAGTTACCGTATTACGTAACGATGCTTTCCAACTGGAAGAATTGGAAAAATTCGATAAAATCATTCTTTCACCCGGTCCCGGTATTCCATCAGAAGCAGGCCTGCTGCTCGAAGTAATTAAAAGATATGCCGGCAAGAAACCGATTCTGGGTGTATGCTTGGGAGAACAGGCCATAGGAGAAGCTTTTGGCGGCAAACTGACCAATCTGAGCGAAATATTTCATGGCGTACAGACCCCCATCTCAATTAAAAAGAACCAATCAAAAGACAAAGGAAAGAAAACCGATTACATTTTCAACGGACTGCCGGATGAAGTGCCGGTAGGACGTTATCACTCATGGGTAGTAGATACGGACGGTTTCCCTGAGTGCCTTGAAATAACCGCAGTAAGCCAGGAAGGTCTCGTCATGGCATTGAAACATAAAGAATACGATATCCACGGCATCCAGTTTCATCCCGAATCCGTACTAACCCCCGATGGTAAAGCCATGATAGCCAACTTTCTAAACGCATAACCCCAACCGTACATAATAAATATGAAAGCTATATTATCCCGCCTCTTCAATCACGAGGAACTGACCCGAAAAGAAGCAAAGAATTTGCTGCTCAACATAACCCGGGGAATGTATAACGACGCACAGATAGCCGCCCTGCTGACCGTTTTCCAAATGCGCGGCATCAAAGTAGAAGAATTGATAGGTTTCCGTGAAGCATTGCTCACCACCCGCATACCTATAGACTTTTCCGCTTACACCCCTATTGACATTGTGGGCACAGGCGGTGATGGAAAAAATACCTTCAATATCTCTACTTGCGCCTGCTTCATTGTAGCAGGAGCCGGATATCATGTTGCCAAACACGGCAACTATGGCGCGACTTCCGTCAGCGGAGCCAGCAATGTCATCGAACAACACGGTGTAAAATTCACGAACAATCCGGATAAGCTGACCCGTTCTATGGAAGAATGTGGAATGGTCTATATGCATGCCCAGTTGTTCAATCCTGCCATGAAAAGTGTAGGCCCTGTCCGCAAAGCACTGCAAGTACGTACCATATTCAACCTGCTAGGTCCGCTGGTTAATCCATGTCTTCCGGCTTACCAACTTCTAGGAGTCGCCGATCTGCCGCAAATGCGCCTTTATACCAACGTGTTCCAAAAACTGGGCATTGGCTTTGCCGTAGTAAACAACCTGGACGGTTACGACGAAATCTCACTGACCGATGAATTCAAAGTGATGACCAATCGCTACGAAACCATCTACAAGCCATCCGAACTAGGCTTCTCTCTCGCCAGACAAGAAGAGCTTTATGGTGGGAACACTCCCGAAGAAGCGTCGAAAATCTTCAATAACGTACTGGAGAACAAAGCCACCAAAGCCCAGACAGACTGTGTACTGATTAACGCTTCTTTTGCCATACAAGCCATGGAACCGGCCAAACCGATAGAAGAATGCGTGGCCATCGCCCGTGAATCATTGGAAAGCGGAAAAGCATTGAATACATTGAAAAAATTTGTGGAACTGAACAGTTGACTACACACCCGGTATTCCACTACCAAACGCCTCATACAATGACAGATATATTAACAGAAATCATCGCCTGCAAGCAGATCGAGATCGAACTGCAAAAGGCTGCCATCAGCAAAGAAATGCTGATAAACAATTGTAACGAACCCATGCCACGTATCAGTATGCGTGCCAGTCTTGCCTCTTCTCCTTACGGCATCATCTCCGAGCTCAAGCGTCGCTCTCCCTCCAAAGGATGGATAAAAGAAGACGCACAGGCAGATACCATTCCTCCCGCTTACGAAGCGGCCGGAGCCTCCGCACTTTCCATCCTCACCGATGAAAAATACTTCGGCGGCAGCCTGAAAGATATCCGTTCGGCACGCCCCCACGTGCAACTTCCCATTCTAAGGAAAGATTTCATTATAGATGAATACCAACTTTATCAGGCACGCATCGTAGGAGCGGACGCTATCCTTCTTATAGCCGCCGCTTTGAAGAAAGAGCAATGCAAAGCCCTAGCCCTCAAAGCCCATGAACTGGAACTGGAAGTCCTGCTGGAAATCCACAACGAGCAAGAACTGGAATATATAGACGAGAACATTGACATGGTGGGAGTCAACAACCGTAATCTGGGAAGCTTCCACACAGAGGTGGAAAACTCTTTCCGTCTGGCGGAAAAACTACCCGAAGAAATGCTCCGGATCTCTGAAAGCGGCATCTCCAGCCCCGAAACAGTCAAACAACTCCGGGCTGCCGGCTTCCGAGGCTTCCTGATAGGGGAAAACTTCATGAAAGCACCCGCACCGGGAGAAGCCTTAAAAGAATTTATAACCCAACTAGAAAAATGTTAGGATGAAGCAACAATGATTATCAAGGTATGCGGTATGCGCGAGCCCGAAAACATACGCGCCATAGAGCAAGCCGGAGCAGACTGGATGGGCTTCATCTTCTTCCCCCAATCTGCCCGCTACGTATCACATCGTCCGGAATACCTACCGGAACAATGCCACCGGATCGGGGTCTTCGTCAACGAAAGCAGCGAAAACATCCTGCTGAAAGCACAGGAATTCGGTCTGCACCATATCCAGTTGCATGGCAGGGAGACACCGGAACAATGCCGCAAATTAAAAGCCGCCGGACTGGGAGTCATTAAAGTTTTTTCCATAGCACAGGAAAGTGACCTGCAATCTGCCGGTTGTTATGAGGGCATTTGCGATTACTTTCTTTTCGACACTGCCTGCTCCGGATATGGCGGTTCCGGCAAAACCTTCAACTGGAATATCCTGCAAGCCTATCAGGGAAAGACGCCTTTCCTGCTGAGTGGCGGTCTCCGTCCCGGCAGTCTTTCCCTTTTGTTGCAATTCAAGCATGAACAATGGGCAGGCATCGACCTGAACAGCGGATTCGAGACCGCTCCGGCTCTGAAAGACGCCGCCGCCGTCCACACATTTATAAACCAATTAAAACAAAAAATACAATGAACAGAATCAACCAGTTATTCAGTACCAAGCAAAAAGACATCCTCTCTATTTATTTTTGCGCAGGCTTTCCTACCTTAGAAGGTACGGCAAGCACCATCAAAGTCCTGGAAAAAAAAGGGATTAACATGATTGAAATCGGCATTCCTTTCAGTGACCCGATGGCTGACGGTCCCGTTATCCAGCACGCCGCCACCCGCGCCTTGAAAAACGGCATGACACTGAAGCTCCTTTTCGACCAACTGAAAGATATCCGTAAAGAAGTACAGATTCCGCTGGTGCTGATGGGATATCTCAATCCCATCATGCAATATGGATTCAAGGATTTCTGCCGCACTTGCCGGGAGACGGGAATCGACGGAGTGATTATCCCCGACTTGCCTTTCAAAGATTATATGGAGGAATATCGTTCCATAGCCGAGGAACAGAATGTGAGAATCATCATGCTCATCACTCCGGAAACCAGTGAAGAACGTATCCGCCTGATTGATGAACACACCGACGGTTTTATCTATATGGTATCTTCCGCCGCTATCACCGGTGCTCAAAAAGATTTCAACGCACAGAAACAAGCCTATTTCCAACGCATCGCCGACATGAATTTACGCAATCCCCGCATGATAGGTTTCGGAATTTCCAATAAGCAAACCTTCGAAACCGCATCCGCTCATGCCGCAGGAGCCATCATCGGCAGTAAATTCGTGACCTTGCTGGATGAAGAAGACGGAGATACGGAAAAAGCAGCGGACAAGCTGCTGGAAGCCTTGAAAAACTAACCTTTCACAACTCGTAACATCCTCTTCTTCAAAAATCCACCTGAAAGATCATGGCGATACAAGTGAAAAATATAATACCTTACAGGTATAAGATTATATATCTTGCAGCAGTAAGATCTATAATCTTATACCTGATCTTTCTACTTCTTCCATCCACAGCATCCGGCAGAAGCAGTTATCACCTATAAAGAAAAACATTTTGTTATTTCCCTCTCTTATTTTTGTCATAGTTACACATAATTACTATCTTTGTGCCAAAATTAAACAAGAAAAGCGCATGACACAGAGTGAATATCCTTCCGTTTTGCTAATATACACAGGCGGTACGATCGGCATGATTGAAAATCCTGAGACAGGTGCACTAGAAGCCTTCAATTTCGACCAGTTGCAAGACAATGTCCCCGAATTGAAGCGGTTCAACTATCGCATCTCCTCTTACCAGTTCAATCCCCCCATTGACTCTTCGGATATGGAACCTGCCTTGTGGGCCAAGTTAGTCAAGATCATCAAATACAATTATGACAATTTTGACGGGTTCGTCATTCTGCACGGTACAGACACCATGGCATACACCGCTTCAGCACTCAGCTTCATGCTGGAAAACCTGAGCAAGCCGGTTATCCTGACGGGTAGCCAGTTACCCATCGGCATGTTGCGCACCGATGGAAAGGAAAATCTGATCACTTCCATAGAAATAGCCGCTGCCAAACATCCGGACGGCACTGCTATTGTACCCGAAGTATGCATCTTCTTCGAAAACCATCTGTTGCGCGGAAACCGTACCACAAAAATCAATGCGGAGAATTTCAATGCGTTCCGTTCATACAATTTCCCTTCGCTGGCAACAGCAGGCATCCACATAAAATATGAATATGACCGTATTCACAAAGCCGATCCCAATCTGCCATTAAAACCACACTATCTTTATGATACCAATGTAATTATACTGACCCTTTTTCCGGGCATCCAGGAAAACATGATCAGCAATATCCTGCATACACCGGGATTACGCGCAGTGGTATTAAAGACCTACGGTTCGGGCAACGCTCCGCAAAAACCGTGGTTCATCGAACTTCTAAGGGATGCCACCTCACGGGGAATCATCATTGTCAACATCTCCCAATGCTCTACTGGAACAGTGGAAATGGGAAGGTATGAAACCGGGCTCCATCTGCTGGACGCAGGGGTCATCAGCGGCTATGACAGTACGGTGGAATCCGTTCTAACCAAACTGATGTTCCTTTTGGGACACGGAAAAAGTGAAAGAGAAATACGTTACCAAATGAGTATTCCGGTAGCCGGAGAGTTTACGAAATCATAATTTATTGCGTTCCAATTATCATCCGGCGGGATGATTGCAGAATCATTAAAATGGTGTAATCTGCGATGAGAACTTAACGATTTTATAGCATGTAATCTTTTTGTAATATTTGTTTCATCAAATAGTAATAAAAATGCTCCATTTTTGCAATGCTGATCAAAAAAGATTAGTTTTGTAGTATTAAAAAGATGGATATATGAATGATTACCGCATTTTAGTAGTTGACGATGAAGAAGATCTATGCGAGATTCTTAAATTCAATTTAGAAAACGAAGGGTATTTTGTGGACACGGCAAACTCCGCCGAAGAAGCCCTGAAGATGGAACTGACCCAATACAACTTGCTGTTGCTGGATGTGATGATGGGAGAAATATCAGGATTCAAAATGGCGAACATGCTGAAAAAGAATAAAGCTACTGCTTCTATTCCCATTATATTCATTACTGCTAAAGATACTGAAAACGATACCGTAACAGGGTTCAACTTGGGAGCCGACGACTATATCTCGAAGCCATTTTCACTGCGCGAAGTTATAGCACGCGTTAAGGCTGTCCTTCGACGCACCAGCCCTACACAGGGAAAAGAAGCGCAAGAACAATTACAGTACAAAGGGCTTTTAGTCGACATAACCAAGAAGAAAGTCAGCATAGACGGTATAGAAATTTCCCTGACAAAAAAAGAATTCGAAATCCTGTTGCTGTTGTTACAAAACAAAGGCCGCGTATTCTCACGCGAAGATATTCTGGCTAAAGTATGGCAGGAGGAAGTCTATGTGCTGGACCGTACCATTGACGTCAACATTACCCGCCTGCGTAAAAAAATAGGCGAATATGGAAAATGCATCGTCACCCGCCTGGGATACGGATACTGTTTTGAATGCGAATAACCTAACCTGTACCTTTCCATGACTATTAAATTATCCAGCCACGTCCTGTCATTCAACAAGAAACTATTCTTGTCGGTAATTTCCTTATTCATAGCATTCGCCATCTGTTTCATGGCATTCCAATATCGCAGGGAGAAGGAATACAAAATAGAATTGCTGAACACACAACTCCAGAATTACAACGACCGCCTGAATGATTTTCTCCGTGGCAGGGATACACTGAATATTCAACAATTGAACGACTATGTTTGCGAACACACCTTTGAAGATCTACGCGTGACACTGATCAACAAGAATGGTACTGTAATTTATGACAATCTGGAAAAAGATCCCAGCCACTTCGAGAACCACCATAACCGTCAGGAAATAAAAGAAGCCATCATTTATGGCAGCGGCTACTCCATTAACAGACAATCGGAAAGCCTGGGCGGTGAATTTTTCTATTCGGCAAAGTATTATCCTAATCTGGACTATATCATTCGTTCGGCTCTTCCCTATAATGTCAGTCTGATGAGACACCTGAAAGCAGACTCTCATTATGTATGGTTCACACTGATAATCAGCCTGATATTAATAATTGTGTTCTACCGATTCACACATAAATTGGGAATGTCTATCACCAAATTGCAACAATTTGCCATGAAAGCCGACCGCAATGAACCGATAGACACTGATATGCAGGATACCTTTCCCAAAAACGAACTGGGCGAAATATCCCAACATATCATCCAGATTTACAAACGTCTGCATCAGGCAAAAGAAGATTTATATATCGAACGCGAGAAACTGATCACCCATCTCCAGATCTCTCACGAAGGCTTAGGCGTATTCAACCACCGCAAAGAAGAGATTCTGGTAAATAATCTGTTCACACAATACGCCAACCTTATCTCGGACAAAAATCTGAGTTCTACGGAAGAGATCTTCTCCATCCCCGAATTGCAGCCCATCACCCGTTTCATTACAAAAAACAAGGAACGCAGTATCGGCAAAGAAGAGAAACGGATGTCATTGAACATAGACAAAAACGGACGTATCTTTGCCGTGGAATGCATTATCTTTCAAGATGACAGCTTTGAAATCTCCATCAATGACATCACTCAGGAAAAGGAACAGGCACTTCTGAAAAAACAGCTGACACAGAATATCGCCCACGAATTGAAAACCCCTGTAAGCAGCATACAGGGATATCTGGAAACCATAGTAAACAATCCTACCCTGCCCCGTGAGAAAATCAATGCTTTCCTGGAGAGAAGCTATGCACAAAGTAACCGGCTGGCACATCTGTTACGGGATATCTCCGTACTTACCCGCATGGAAGAAGCTCCGAACATGATCGAAACAGAACCGGTAAACCTCACCACCATGATGCGGAATATCCTGAACGAAGTAACTTTGGAACTGGAAGAAAAGCAGATCACAGCCCACAATATGCTGCCTGAAGGACTGACCGTACAAGGCAATTCTTCCCTGCTATACTCCATCTTCCGGAATCTGACAGACAACGCCATTGCATACGCAGGAACTCATATTTCCATAACCATCCGCTGTTTCCGTGAAGACGAACGTTTTTATTATTTCAGTTTCTCGGACACAGGCGTAGGAGTAGGCCCCGAACATCTAAGCCGTTTGTTCGAGCGTTTCTATCGGGTGGACAAAGGACGTTCACGCAAATTGGGCGGTACCGGACTGGGACTAGCTATTGTAAAAAACGCAGTCATTCTGCATGGCGGAACAATCTTCGCTAAAAATACCCCCGGTGGAGGTCTGGAATTCATATTTACATTGAGTAAAGAATAAGAGGATACAAGGAGGTGTGTCGTAATGCACGATGCACCTCTTTTTTTGTTCATCACTATACAAATCTGTTCACTTTCTTTAAGCTGCGATCTTTTGAAGATTTCTTTGATTTATGTGTTCCCAGCATCTAAAAACAGCAGTTGTAAGCTCATAAAACAGTCTAATCAGCCAGTTCATACCCTTTTTTGTCAGTTTTGCACACATCTTTTTTATATTGAAGGCAATGGCTAGGAAGGCAAAGTCCATGAAGACCTTGTCCTTTCCAAAATGTCGGAAACGTTTGTAGTTCATATTGTTTTTAATTTGTCCGAACACGGCTTCCGGTTCTATGCATCTCTGCCCTCTGTGTTTCAGTCCTTTCTCAGAGCAGAGCAGTTCTTTGGCTCTCCGCTTGTATTGTCTAAGCCTATGATTCAGTTCTATCGTCCTGTTTCCTTTTGCTTTAAAACAGCGGCATCGCAGGGGACAGCCTTCACACCTGACAGCTCTGTACCGTGCATTTTCGTTGACATATCCGGATGCGGTTTTCACATTCCTGGTGCCTATCCTCCGCATCCTTTGCCCCATAGGGCAGATGCAGAAGTCATGTTCTTCATTGTAGTAGAAGTTTTCGGCCTTGAACGGGTCCGGTTTGAATCTCGGCCGCTGCTCCATGTGGAAATAGTTGTACTTTACGTAGGCTTCCATGCCGTTTTCGGACATGAAGCGGTAATTCTCTTCGGAGCCATAGCCGGAATCAGCAACCACCGTATGGGCCATCCGGTCATACCTGTTTGAAAAAGATTGCAGGAAAGGAATCAGGGTCAGTGTATCCGTAGGGTTCGGGAAGAGTGCAAAATCGGTGATGAACTGATTTTCGGTGCCGATTTGAAGGTTGTAACCGGGCTTCGTCTGTCCGTTGCGCATGGCATCCTCCTTCATTCTCATAAAAGTAGCGTCCTTGTCCGTCTTGGAATAGGAATTCCTCTCTTGCAGCATTTCCAGATGGCAGTCGTATTCCTGTAGTTTGTCCCTGTGTTCTTCCAGTTCCTTCAACTGTTTGCGTTTCTTTTTCAGTTCAGTCTTTTCCTCTTTCGCGGATGGCTCGGAAACCTGTTCCAGTGCATGACGCAATTCTCCCGCCATTTCAGTCAGCATGGCCGGAGTGAACCCAACCTCCTCATTGTTCTCTGATGACTTCTCCCGAGCAATGACATCGTCTATCTGCCCTAACAGGACATGTATCTTCTTCATCAGGCGTTCACGGTTCCGCTCAACCGTTTTTCGCCAGACGAAAGTGTACTTGTTGGCTTTGGATTCGATCTTTGTCCCGTCAATGTATTCCACATTCAGGCTGATGAAGCCTTTGGAAGAGAGAAGAACTACGGTTTGCGTAAACACCTCGTTGATTTCCTTCTTCACCCGGTTGCGGAAACGGTTGATGGTAA
>OGDZ01000158.1_pt1 | contig 13667 bp, 10 predicted proteins | sample 1570561 | NCBI WGS metagenome assembly OGDZ01 (sample SAMEA2582166, study PRJEB24529) | metagenome | biome: Human gut stool | place: China | collected 2011
TTTGTGTTTCGCAGCTGCCTCCGGGGCGGCGGAACATTTCGCAGGCGGAGGCGCTGTGCTGCGGAAAAACAGGGCATTGCGGGAGGGCTGCGCTCGGTGTTTGTGCGGTGTTTCGTTTTGAGGATGCCCGAAGCTATGCCGGAAGTTGGTTGGGATGACCAAAAAATAAGGAAAAAAATATCGTGTTTTTTATCCGAAATCTTCTTTTTTGCCGGGAATGCTTGACAAGAAAGTGCTTTTTGCCATAATAGATTTATAAGAAAAATTCTTTGCAAGAAGATCGCTCCTGGAGGTAGAAAAACGATGCCGATCAGTTTGAACAAGGTCAACGCGGAGGCGTATGCAAAGGTTGCCGCTGCGTTGGAACAAAACGGAAAAGCAGCAGTGGAACATGCCACCGGCACGGGCAAGAGCTGCATTGCATGGCAGCTCATCGCGGACCATCCGCAGGCGTCGTTCATCTGGCTGGTGTACGGTGCGGCGCGGCTGACCCTGCGCAGGGAGGATGTCCGCCGCTACAACGACGGTGTGCTGCCGGAAAACCTCATCTTCTGCGACTGCGGGGTGCTGGCCGAGGCGTCGGCCGAGGAGTGGGTCCGGCTGGCCTCACGCAAGCCGGATTACCTGATCTTCGACTGCTACCATGAGATGACGGCGGCCTGCTGGGCCAAATCGGCCCAGCGGCTGCTCCGTCTGTGCCCGGAAGCAAAGCTGCTGGGCCTGACAGTGCCCAACAGCACCGACCAGAAATGCCAGGCGGCCGCGGAACTCTTCGAGGGGACGGTCGTCTCCCGGATGACGGTCGGCGAGGGAATGGCGCTGGGCACCCTGCCGGTGCCGTCGAACTACGCCGCGATGCTCTGGCCGCAGGAAGGGCAGATGAATCTGCTCCGCGCCCGGATCAAGAACCTGCACCTGCCCGCGCAGACCAACGCGCTGAGCGCACAATACGATGAGATCAACTGGTCGGTGCGGCAGGCCGAGAACCCCATCGCCCTGATGCCCCGCGTCCTGACCGACACCCAGGGCCGCTATCTGGCCATCTTTGAGTCGGAGGACTACCTCGACGAGGTGCAGGAACAGTTGGAAGCGTTCCTCCGCACCGTGGATCCGGATGCCCATTTCTACCGTGCCGAGTGCGACTGCCTGCGCGACGCCGAGGCGGTAAAACAGTTCTGCACCTCCACCGAAACGGGGCCGAAGGTGCTGTTCTGCGTCAACTCGCCGGGTGTCCAGCAGCCCATTGAGGGACTGGCGGGTGCCATTCTGGTCCGCGAGACCGGCGAGGCAGGCCGGTTCCGCCAGATGCTCTGCCGGGCGTTGGTGGCCTGCGGCCGCAAGCCCATCCCGGTGTTCGACCTGACCGCCCGGTTCGACGGTCTGGGCAATGGCCGTGTGCTGCAAAAGGAATGCACCACCGCCATGCTCCGCGCAGGCAGCGAACACCCCGGCTTCCAGCAGCAGAAGCCCATGCGCCAGAGCTATCACCTGTACTGCCGCCTGAAAAAGGAACTGGAAGCCCGGTGGGAGGCTTTTTATGCAGCGGCGGCGGCTGTGGCCGCAGAGCGGGGCGATTTGCAGCTGCCCTATAACTATCTGACCGAGGACGGCCTGCCTCTGGGCCGCTGGCTGGAAACGCAGCGCCAGGTCCGGGCCGGGCAGAAGCCGGGCCGTCTGGATGCAGACCGCATCGCCCGGCTGGACAAGCTGAACATCGGCTGGAAGCAGCGCTCGGAGCTGGCCTGGGAAAAGGCCTTTGTCTCGGCGCAGAAGTACCGCGACGACCACGGCGACCTGCTGGTGCCGGTGCGCTACCGCGACCGCAGCGGCTTTGCCCTGGGTGAGTGGATCGTCTATAACCGCCAGCGCTACGTCAGCGGCAACCTGAGCCGCGCCCGCATCGAGCGGCTGGAGAGCATCGGCATGGTGTGGAACGCTTCCACCGACCTGTGGGAGCAGAGCTACGCCGCAGCCGCCCGCTATTATCTCGAACACAAAGACCTCGAAGCACCCATCAAGTACGTTACGCCGGATGGCTTCGCGCTGGGCGTCTGGCTCAGCAGCCAGCGCAGCGCCTATAAGAACGGCGAGCTGACCCCGGAGCAGGTCGAGCGGCTGGAAGCCATCGGCATCAACTGGGTCAACCGGAATGTCCGCAAGTGGAAGGAGAACTTCGAGGCCGCTAAGCGGTACGCTGAGCAGTTCGGGGATCTGGAAGTGCCCTCCAATTATGTCACACCGGACGGCATCCTGCTGGGCAAATGGATCGCCCGCCAGCGCTACGCCTGGCAGAACCCGGACAATTCCAGCGCCCGCGTCACGCCGGAACGCAAGGCCCAGCTGGACGAGATCGGGATGGTCTGGGATAAATACGACCCCTGGCGGGAGCGCTTCGAGCTGGCCCAGAAGTATCGGACAGAGCACGGAGATCTGGAGATCCCGCTGAATTATAAGACCGAGAACGGCATCTGGCTGGGCAGCTGGCTCTACCGTCAGCGTCAGTACCGCCGCACCGGCGACCCGCGCCTGGGTGAGGTGCACCGCCGCGAGCTGGACGAGCTGCTCAAGGACGAAAAGCCCCACAAGCAGAGTGCGGCACCCTCCGGCAAGGAGAGCCTGCGGGAGAAGAACTGGGAGCACAACTTTGAGGAAGCCGCCCGCTATGCCGAAGAGCATGGCAACCTGCTGGTGCCCTCCAATTACGTCACGGCCGGTGGGTTCCGGCTGGGCGTCTGGATGTCGAACCTCCGCGCTGCCCGCAAGACCCGGCCCGACTCCTTCCAGGTGACGCCGGAGCATGTGAAACGGCTGGACGGCATCGGCATGGAGTGGGACGCCCGCATAGCCAAGTGGGACCTGGCCTATGAACATGCAGCGGCCTATGCCAAGGCCAACGGCGACCTGCTGCCGTCGGCCACCTACCGCAGCGAAGACGGCTTCGGTCTGGGCGACTGGGTCCGCCGGATGCGCACGGCCCGCGCGGAAAATGACCCGAAGCTGACCGAGGACCGCATCCGCCGTCTGGATGCCATCGGCATGAAGTGGTAAACCATCAAAGCAAAAATACCGTGTCCCCACGCCGGGGACACGGTATTTTTTTGCTTGCGGGAAGATCAAAGTGCATCCAGTTCCGTTTGCAGCTGGGCCAGCGCAGTGCGGATGGGCAGGTGCTGGGGGCAGACGGCCTCGCACTTGCCGCAGCGGACGCAGTGGCTGGCCTTTTCGGCATCCGGGAAGCGGGCAGTCCACTGGTGCCGGACGGCGTCCGGCTGGCCGAACATCCCCAGCCGGTTCCAGATGCTGAAGTTGTCCGGGATGTCCACGCCCATGGGGCAGGGCATACAGTACCGGCAGCCCGTGCAGCCGATCTTGATGCGGCTGTGCAGGATGCGGGCCGTCTCGGCCACAGCGGCATCTTCCGCCGCGTTCAGGGGGCGGAAGGGTGCAAAGGTGGAAAGGTTGTCGGCCAGCTGCTCCTCGGCGCTCATACCGGAGAGGATCAGGTGGACGTTTTTGTGGCTGCCCACCCAGCGCAGCGCCCAGGAAGCTGCACTGGCGGCGGGGTCGAGGGCGGTCAGCGGCGCCGCAGCGTCCGGCGGAAGGTTGGCCAGTGTGCCGCCCTTGATGGGCTCCATGATGATGAGCGGGATGCCCAGCTCTTCGGTCAGCGCATAGCCGCGGTCGCCCGCGATCTCCTCGGCGCGGTCGTCGGTGTCAAGGTAGTTGTATTGCAGCTGGCAGAAATCCCAGGGCTGGTCCCGCAGGATGTGTTCCAGCCCGTCCGCGTTGTCGTGGCAGGAGAAGCCGAAGTTCCGGATGCGCCCGGCCTTCTTCTCCTCCCAGAGCCAGTCCACGATGCCCAGCGCCTTGGCCTTGTCGTACCGTGCCCGGTGCAGGGAGTGGAGCAGGTAGAAATCAATGGTGTCTACACCCAGCCGTTCGAACTGACTGCGGTAGATCTGCTGGGCTTTTTCCAGCGAATCGCACTGCCACAGGGGCAGTTTGGTGGCCAGATAAAAGCTCTCGCGGGGCCATTTTGCGATGACCCGCCCCACGAACGGCTCGCTCTCGCCGCCGTGGTAGGGGTAGGCGGTGTCAAAGTAGTTGACGCCCGCGTCCCGCGCGGTGTTCAGCAGGGCTTCGGCCCGCACTTCGTCGATGCGGCCGTCCGGCAGGGTGGGCAGGCGCATGCAGCCGTAGCCCAGCAGGGAGGTGGTGATGCCGGCTTTCTTCCAATGACGCTGTTCCATAGAACGCTCTCCTTTTCTTCAGTGCTTCCGCTTTTTCCGGTCGTCCCAGGCAAAATAGCTGGTGTAGGATACGAAGACCACGAGCGAAAGCAGCGTGACAGGCTTGCCCAGCCGGATGCCGTCCGGCTGGTAGACAAAATCAAGGGTGTTTTCCCCGGCGGGGCAGAGCACCGCCATCAGGCCCTCGTCCACCCGCAGGATGTCGGTCTCTTTGCCGTTGACCGTGGCCGTGAAGCCGTCGTCGTAAGGCACCGAGAAGAAGACGAGGTTCGGGGCGTCCAGCGTGATCTCGGCGTGGAAGCCGGAATTGGTCATCTGGAACACCGAACAGGCCGAGGCCCGGCGGTCGGCGCAATCCTGCACGTAGCGGTCATAGGTCAGGTCGTTCAGCTCAGCGGCGGGCAGCGGCTGCAAATACTGGCCGTATGCGGCGGCATCCGTATCGGAGAGCACCAGCGCCCGCATCAGCAGATTGGAGCGGGTGACCGTCACGGTGGACTCGTAATCGTCCTCGGTGAGATAGTAGTCGTAGGTGAAGCCCATGGGGACGTAGTTGGTGTTTTCATAGAGGGTGTAGCCATCCAGCGTGTCGTAATAGGCCCAGCCCTCATCGGCCTCTTCGAGGAAGTCGGCCTGCCGGTCGGGCTTGGTGATGAGGTACTTCACGCTCAGCAGGCCCCGCAGCGCATAGTTGGAAAGCTCCGGCTGGCTGCGGACGTCCCGCTTGACGCCCAGCGCCGGGTAAAAGCTGAGGATGCTGGGGGCGGCGGTGCTGCCGAAGTATTGCAGGCAGCTCTTGTCCAGCCAGAGGCCGAGGTTGTCGTGGGTCTTGTAAGTGTCGATGCGCCAGTCGCCATCCGGTAGGTCTTCCTTCAGGGCCAGGGCGCTGGTGTACTCTTCCACCAGGTCGCTGTCGGTGTTCCACTGGCCGAGCTTGCCGATGCCGATGTGGGTGATGCCGAACAGGCAGCTGAATGCCAGCACTGCCGCCAGCATCCGCTGGGGCAGGCGCTTGTCCTGTCGCCACCGCTGCGCGACCCAGCGGTAGACCAGAAGCCCGATGAGGGCAAAGCCGAACACGGCGGCGTACTGGCCGGGATTTTGCAGGACGCCCAGCGACCATTCTTTGGTGCTGGCATCCTGCACAGGCACCAGCGCAAAGGCCAGCGTGGCAATGACGAGCCCGCTGATGTTCCGGGCCGGGCGGTCCAGCTCGACGGCGGGATCTTCCAGTGCGTTGACGGTCATGGCGGCCAGGATGAGCACCGGCATATAGAACCACCGGGCGTAGTAGCTGGAATTGAGGGCGTAGAAGGCGCTGTTCAGCACAGGCACCAGCGCAAAGACGGCGCAGGTGGCAACGATCCGCTTTTTGCTGTCGCCCTGCCGGGCGCGCCAGTAAGCCAGAGCACCGGCCAGACTGCACAGGGGCAGATAGGCGGTCATGCTCGTCCACTTGATGACGCCCTCAGACCAGATGGAGGTCATATAGGGCGAGTCGGGCGGCAAAATCCAGCTCAGCAGGATGGCAAGGTACTGCTGGGGCTTTGCGTAGGTCAGAAAGCCCCAGCCGGAGGACAGGTCGATGGTGCGGGGGTTTTGCAGCAGCGAGAGGACGGCGGGCCAGAGGATGACGGCCCCCAGCCCTACACCGAGGAGGCTTTCAAAGGCCAGATAGCAGAACAGCCGGGGCGTGAGCTTGAAATCCCCCGCGCTGACTTTACAGATGAAGTAGAGGAGCAGGAAGAGCACCTGCCCCACAAAGAAGAAGTAGTTGTTCAGCAGGTTGACGCCGACCCAGAACGCGAACAGCCCGTGCCGCCCATGGTAGACGGCCTCGTCCAGCGCCCAGAGCATCCACGGGAAGAGGGCCAGCACATCAATGAAGTGGTTGAAGAAGATGTTATAGAGCCCCCAGCCGGAAAAGGCATAGAGCACCGCGCCCAGCACGGCATAGTTTTGGTCTTTCACGTAGCGGCGCAGATACAGGTATGCGCCGCCGCCCGCCACGGCGAACTTGAGCACCAGCAGCGGGACCATGAGATAGGGGAGCCACCGCTGGGGGAAGAGCAGCGAGAACCAGAAGAACGGCGAGCCGTACAGGTAGAAGGAATAGGCGTTCAGCGCCCCGCTGCCCAGGTCGGTGGCCCAGGAGAAGGTGTTGTGGACACTGCCTGCGCCGTCCGGGTAGCCCAGCCCCTTGAGAAAGCCGTTCATGTAGCGGTAAAAACTGATCTGCTGGCTGTTGAAATCACCGGCGTAGTGGAAAAAGCCGCCGTCCAGAAGGTAGAACGGCAGGAAGATCAGCGCCGCCGTCAGCGCACACAGGCAGACCGTGAGCAGGAATTTGTTCTGTTTTTGCCCCAGAAGCCGGGGGCTGTGAGATGAAGTCATGGCAGAGAACCTCTTGTTTCAAAAAAATCCGGATCGTCCGGGAAGATCAGGGGAACGGGACCTCGCGCTCGTCGTCCGGGTCAAGCCCCGCTTTGCGCTGCTGGTCGAACACTGCCTCGATGAGGCGGTCGATGTCTTCCAGATGAGTCAGCTCGCAGCAGTACCGCCGCAGGGAGGCCGCACCCTTCAGCCCTTTCATGTAGTGCATGGTCTGGGCGCGGGCCTGGGGCATGGCGACGAATTCGCCCTTCTGCTCCACCATCTCCTCCACCTGACGGCGGAGGGCGTTCATCCGGGCCTGCAGATTCGGCTCTTTGGGAGCCGGGGTGCCCTCCAGTGCGGCGTTCACCCGCTCGAACAGCCACGGGTCGCCCAGGGCTGCACGAGCGATCATCACACCGTCGCAGCCGGTCTCTTTGACCAGAGCGACGGCGTCTTCAGCCGAATGGATGTCGCCGTTGCCAAGCACCGGCACATGCACGGCAGATTTTACGCGGGCGATGATCTCCGGGTCGATGCCGGGGGTGTACATCTGCTCCCGCGTCCGGGCGTGTACTGCGATGAGGGCCGCACCGGCCTGTTCGCAGGCCTTGGCGCACTCGACTGCGGTGATGTGGTCGGCGTCCCAGCCTTTGCGCATCTTGACCGTGACGGGCCGGGAGGTGTGCGCCACTACCTGCTCGACGATCCTGCCGCAGAGGTCGGGGTCCAGCATCAGTTTGCTGCCGGCACCGCCGGAGACGATCTTCGGGGCCGGGCAGCCCATGTTGATGTCCAGAAAGTCGAAAGCGTATTCCTCGATGGCAGCGGCTGCTTCGCCCATGATCTGGGGCACTTCGCCGAAGATCTGGACGCCGTAGGGGGCACCGTTGGGTTCGGCCTTGAGCAGGCTGACGGTTTTGTGGTCGTGGTAGACCAGCGCCCGGCTGGATACCATCTCACTGACCGTGAAACCGGCCCCGTGCTGCGCCATCAGGCGGCGGCAGGGCGCATCGGTGAAGCCTGCCATGGGGCCGAACACGGCCCGGTGGGGCAGGGTGATGTGTTGGATCTTCAAAGGTTCCATTGTGTTCCTCTTCTGCTTGACAAAACGATAAAAAATTACTATACTACAAATAGAGAAAGACGCTGGCTGCAAAATGGTCAGCTCCTCCTCGGCTCAGGTGTCAAAAAGAATGACCGCTTGCTTTGGTAGGGCAGAGGCGGTCATTTCTTTTTGTTGTTAAAAATGGTCCAGCTGATCTCAAAGGTAATGTAGATTGCCCCGCCGAGAAGCGTAAGCAACAATACGACCTGTTCAAACGTCATGGAACATCCCCCCTTTCGCTCTCGCGTCAGGGGAAGCAAAAAGATTTTCGTCTCCACTGGCGCTTCGCCGGAGGAGCGTGACCACCTGCATTTGCAGACAGCGCCTGTCAGCCAGATGGCTGCAAAAACAGTATATCATAAATGAAAGCACAGTACAAGCACTGTGCTTTTTGTGTTAGCTCTGTTGTTTTGCGCCGATCCTTGCCAGCAGCGCGGCCAGCACAAGGCCGGCGGGGGCGCTGATCCAGGTGGACAGCCAGAAGCCCGAAAAGCCGATGCGGGGCACCAGCAGAACGCAGGCGGCCAGATTCAGCCCGATCTGCCCCAGGTTCGAGGCCAGATACAGTCCCATCTTCTGGGCACCGCGCAGCCGGGCCTCGCACAGATGCTTCTGCGCGGTGAACACATACGAGATGCCCTCAAAGGCCAGCATGGTGGAGCCGTAGGCGGCGGCAGCAGCGTCGGTGGTGAAGAGCCGAAGCAGCGGGCCGTTCAGCCCGATGCAGAGCGCTGCCACCAACAGCGAGTAGAAAAACAGGATGCGCCGCCCCTCCCGCAGGCCGGTATGCACCCGGCCCGGCTGCTGGGCAGTGGTGTTCTGGGCGATGAAAAAGACGATGGACTGCACGAAGCCGTACACCGGCATCATCAGCAGGCTGGAGAGCTTGCCCGCGCAGGAAAAGCCCGCGATGGCCGCGACGCCCAGCCCACCCAGAAGCCCCTGTTTGACCGTCGTGATGATGGTGCCGCTGGCCTGCTGCAGGGAGTTGGGGGCGGAAAGGCGGAAGATGTCCTTCGCGTAGCTTGCCTTGAGCATCTCCCGGCGGAAGGGCAGGCTCAGTTCGGTCTTGCGCAGATGGGCCAGCATGTACCCCGCTCCGACGATCTGCGCGACGGCGGTGGCACCGGCCGCACCGGCGACCCCGAAGGGGCCGACGAGCGCCAGGTCCAGCACGATGTTCATCACGCTGGTGGCGACTACGGCCCGGAGCGGTGTTTTCGAGTCTCCGCAGCCCATGATGCACTCTTTGGTCAGGTCATAGAGCATCAGAAAGGGCAGGCCGACCAGATACACCCGCCCATAAAGCACCGCCTCGGCCAGGATCTGCTCCGGCGTCCGGATGAGCCGGAGCAGGGCGGGCAGGGTGAAAAAGCCCAGTGCGGTCAGGCCCAGCGCCAGCACAAGATCGACGAACAGCAGGTTGTAGAGCAGCTCGGCCATCTCCTGCCGGGTGGCCGTGGGTCGGCCCGCTGCCACCAGCAGGCCGCCGCCCAGCTCCATGCCGCCGGAGATGAACAGAAAGAGCATCAGGATGGTGGAAGCATTGGAGACCGCCGCCAGCGCGTCGGCATCTAGCCGCAGACCGATGATCATGGTATCGGCCACCGAATAGAACTGGGTGGCCACCATGCTCAGGATGATGGGCAGGGCGTACCGCAGCAGCGCCGGACGCACCGGCCCATGCAGCAGGGTATTTTCGGTCGGATTCGTGAAGAACACCTTCTTTCGGAAAGTTATAATGTGCACAGTGTACGAGCTTTCCGGGTAGAAGTCAAGAAAACGAAAACCGGATTCATCTGAACCATTGCATAGATGAAAAATTCCCTCTTGACTTTACACAAATAAAGTGTATAATGCAATCAAACCGATGAGGCGGAAGAGAACCTGCACAGCGCATCTGCTAGAGAGCCCGGAGGATGGAAACGGGCGAGAGCGGGGCAGGACTTCGTGGGCCGCCGAGGGCCGGGCAAACGAGAGCCAGTGCTTTCCAGTAGCTTGGGACGGAAGCCTCCGTTACAGGGCAGGGGAGTGTTGGCTCTCCGTGAGGGGCTCTGCAGCCAGCAGCTGGCTTGGGCAGAGCAAACAAGGTGGCACCGCAGAATCGTATTTTCGATCCTGTCCTTGTGGATGAACACACAGGGACGGGATCTTTTGTTACCATAAAAAGGCCCGTTCCGCAAGTGGAGCGGGTCTTTTTTACTGCCGCCCGCTCCAGGGAAGGAGCAACCGCTATGAAAACCATGAACATGATCTCCCGCCGCAGCTTTCTGAAAGCCGCTATGGCCGCCGCCACTGTTTCCGCTCTGGGTCTGACCGGCTGCGGTTCGTCCGCTTCGAGCACTGCATCCGGCACCGCTTCCGGTGCAGCAGCATCTTCTGCCGCCGCCAGCGAGGCAGGCCAGACCTTCAAGGTGGGCATCGTCAACTATGTGGACCATGCCTCTCTGAACCAGATCGTCGCCTCCGTTGAGAGCCGTCTGGATGAGGTGGGCAGGGAAAAGGGCGTGACCTTTGATTATGCCGACTACTACGCCAACGCGCAGGCCGACCAGACCAACCTGAACCAGATCGGTGCCGACCTTGTGGCCGATGACGTGGACGTCATCGTGGCCGTGGCTACCCCCACCGCCGCCACCATGCTGGCTTCGGTCGAGGATACCGACATCCCTGTTGTCTACTCTGCGGTCACCGACCCGGTCTCTGCCGGTTTTGACGGCGAGGAGAATATCACCGGCACTTCCGATGCCCTGAACACCGACGCCATCATGAACCTCATCCTGGCCGTCAACCCCGACATCGACACCATCGGCCTGCTGTATGATCTGAGCCAGGATTCTTCTGCACAGGCCATTGCAGACGCCAAGGCTTTCTGCGACAGCAAGGGCATCAAGTACATCGAGAAGAACGGCACCACCACCGCCGAAGTCCAGATGGCGGCTGAAGCCCTCATCGCGGCCGGGGTCAAGGCCGTGTTCACCCCGACCGATAACACGGTCATGACTGCGGAGCTGTCCATCTATGAGAGCTTCCTCGAAGCAGGCGTCCAGCACTACACCGGTGCCGACAGCTTCGCACTGAACGGTGCCTTCGTGGGCTACGGCGTCGATTACGTCCAGCTGGGCGAGGCCACCGCCGACATGGTGGTCGAGCTGCTCTGCGAGGGCAAGACCACCGCCGACCTGCCTTACCAGACCTTTGACAACGGCATTGTGACCATCAATACAGAGACGGCCGCAGCATTGGGCATGGATGATAAGACTTTGGACATGATCAAGGAAGCCTTCAAGCCCTACTGCACCGAGATCGTGCAAGTGACCACGCAGGAGAACTTCTAAAATGATAAATCGGTAACAGCCGGACACAAAGGGTAGGTTATCCGTTTGTGCAACCTCTCCGTCATTGCTTTGCAATGCCACCTCTCCTTGTAGGAGAGGCCCTGGCGAAGAGAGAACGTTTTTCGCTTTGCCAAGGGCTCCCCTACCAGGGGAGCTGTCGAACGAAGTGAGACGGAGAGGTTGTAGGAAGGAGAGCCTGCCCTTTGGGAGGATACATACATTCTAACTAAAGGAGTACACACCATGCTGGCGAGTATCTTTTCGCTCAACGTGATCCAGACCGCGCTGGAATTGGGCTGCATCTACGCCCTCGTTGCGCTGGCTCTGTTCTTGAGCTATTCCATCCTGAACATTGCAGACCTGTCCACCGACGGCTGCTTCACGCTGGGCTGCGCGGTGGCCTGCCAGGTCGCACTGACCGGCCACCCTTTTCTGGCCCTGCTGGCGGCGATGGCGGCTGGCGTGTGCTCCGGTTTCATCACAGCCTTTTTGCAGACCCGCCTCGGCGTCGAGAGCATCATGGCGGGCATCATCGTGAACACCGGCCTTTATACCATCAATCTGGCGGTCATGGGCTTTTCGTCCACGCTGTCGCTGGTCAAGACGGACACAGTCTTCTCGCTGGCCAAAACAGCGCTGGCCTTTACGGGCGGCTGGTATAAGCTGGTGCTGGCCGTGGTGGTCATCGCGCTGGCCGGTGCCGGGATGGTGGGATTTCTGGGCACCCGGCTGGGCCTGTCCATCCGGGCGACCGGCGACAACGCCGCCATGGTGCGGGCGTCCAGCATCAATCCGGCCTTTACCATCACGGTGGGCCTGTGCATCTCCGGTGCGCTGACGGCGCTGTCCGGCGGTCTGCTGGCCCAGTACCAGAAGAGCTGCGATATCAATGTGGGCACCGGCATGGTGACCATCGCGCTGGCCTCTCTCATCATCGGCGAGACGCTGGTGGGCAAGCGCACCATGGTGCGCCGGGTGCTGGGCGTCGTGTTCGGCAGCTGTCTGTACCGCTTCATTGTGGCGGTGGCCCTGCGCTTCAATGTCCCGGCGGCCGCCATGAAGCTGGTGTCGGCCCTCATCGTGGCCATTGCCATCTCGATGCCGGCCATCCAGAACCGTCTGGCTTTTGAAAAGCGGAAGCATGCGGCCCAGAAAAAGGAGGCGGTCTGAGATGGAAATGCTGGAACTGAACGATCTGCACAAGACCTTCAACCCCGGCACCGTCAACGAGAAAGTGGCCCTGAATGGCGTCAGCCTGACCATGGAAGCGGGAGACTTCGCCACCATCGTCGGCTCCAACGGCGCGGGCAAATCCACCCTCTTCAACGCCATCACCGGCGGCTTCATCGCCGACGAGGGCAGCATCACGCTGGGCGGCGAGGACATCACCTTTGCGCCGGAATATCAGCGCAGCCGGGTCATCGGCCACCTGTTCCAGGACCCGCTCAAGGGTACGGCCCCCAACATGACCATCGAGGAGAATCTGGCGCTGGCCTACCTTCGCGCCGGGACCGCCCCCAACGCCATCTTCTCCCGCATCTCCCGCAAGGATAAGGAGATCTTCCGTGAGAAGCTGGCCCTGCTGGATATGGGCCTCGAAGACCGGATGAAGCAGCCGGTGGGCCTGCTCTCCGGCGGACAGCGCCAGGCGCTGACGCTGCTGATGGCGACCCTCGTCACCCCGAAGCTGCTCCTGCTTGACGAACACACCGCCGCGCTTGACCCCGCCACCGCCGAAAAGGTGCTGGAACTGACCCAGAGCATCGTAGCGGAAAAGAAGATCACCTGCCTGATGGTCACCCACAACATGCACCAGGCACTGGAACTGGGCAACCGCACCCTGATGATGGATGCGGGACGCGTCGTCTTCGACGTCAAGGGCGAGGAGCGCAGCCGGATGACTGTGGACGACCTGCTCGAAAAGTTCCGTGAAAACGCGGGCAAGGCCCTTGACAACGACCGCATCCTGCTCAGCAAGGTGGAAGCAGACAACTGAAAAGAAACTCAAAATGCCTTGTCTGGACCCAAAACCGTGTCAGACAGGGTGTTTTTGATACAACAAGGAGAAAACGAGATGAAAATAACGATCCGTACCCCGCAAATGCAGGATTATGACCGATTTTCTGCGATTATGGATCAGGTGCAGCAGATGCATGTCGAGTGGCGGCCGGATGTCTACAAACCGGCGAGTCCGTTGATCACAAAAGGGTTGTTTGCTGAGCTCCTGAAAGGGGACAGCTGGTATATTGCCGAGACGGACGGCATCGTTGTTGGTGTTCTGGAAGTCTTCAAGCGCCATGTGGAAGGACCGGCGCAGGTAACAAAGGATGTTTTGTTCGTCAGTACCATGGCGGTGGAGGAAGCGTACAGGGGCAAAGGCATCGGCCACCAGTTCTTTGAAAAAGTGAAGCAGCTCAAGGCGGAAAAGGGATGTGACACCATCGAACTGCAGGTGAACGCCAGAAATAAAAAGGCGTATGAGATGTACCGGAACTACGGTTTTACGGAAAAGTCCATCAATATGGAACTGAAATAAGCAACAAAAAGAGCAGAGCGTTCCAGCCAGCTGGCTGGAACGCTCTGCTCTTTTTAATGCAA
>OGDZ01000161.1_pt1 | contig 13463 bp, 16 predicted proteins | sample 1570561 | NCBI WGS metagenome assembly OGDZ01 (sample SAMEA2582166, study PRJEB24529) | metagenome | biome: Human gut stool | place: China | collected 2011
ACTGAATTTATTATGTAAATTTACTAAAAATCTTATTCACAATGAAACATTCTCCATTGTGATTTGCTTTGGACAAGAATAATCACTAATTTTGTGTTATTCTAAAACAGGGAGTTATGTCAAGAGATGTGATAAAACAAGAACTATTGGCGAAACTGAAGCAAGAACACTGCTTTTGGTCGTACAATGAAAACTCAATCAAGGATATTCCAGATGATATGCTGATTGAGAAAACCTTGTTACATCTTGACTTGGAAGAAATAAACCAACTGTTTCTAATTTATCCTTTCAAGAAAATTAAGCAGGTGTGGCTGGATTATCTTGTTCCCCAAGCGGAATATCTCTACACGTTGAATCGTTTTTTTGCATGGTATTATTTTAAGGCAAAGAAACCAGATGCTTATATAAAATCTATGGCTACTCGCCACCTTAATAAAATGTTTGCATGAAAGGTTTAGCTCCACACACGCTGCAAGTTTTTGAAGCTGTTTCTAAGTTGGACTGCATCAAATCCTATCTCTTGGTAGGTGGCACTGCCTTGTCATTGCAAATGGGAACTCGGCAAATGAAGACTTGGACTTTATGAAATGGCGTACCTCTAAAACAGAGAAAATGGAAGTGGCATGGTATCAGATAGAGAAACAATAGTGAAACAACAGCTATATATTAGGAGTAAATCAACCAAGAACAACAGATTTATATCTGGATGGTCTGCAAACAAAAAAGGCTGTATTCCGTTAGGAATCAGCCTTTTAGTTTGTGGACCAGCCTGGGCTTGAACCAGGGACCTCCAGATTATGAGTCTTTTTGTGGGGTATTTCATGTAATTACATGAGGTACTATTGCGCTGATAATCAGTGACTAATGAATTTTGCAGTTTGCAGGAAAATCACTATATTTGCACCAGTTTTCATGCGAAAAGGTCACCTGAAGGTCACCAAATGAACACGATTTCACTTGTAAATGAAGGTATTATGGAGAATGGAAAGATGAATAAGGTTACTAAAACTACAAAAGAGGATGCAAAAACCACATCAAGAGGAGAAAAATGCCTTGCGAAATTCACGGCTGCGAATGGCAATGTATATGGTTCGCTGACTCTTGACATACGAAAAGCGGGCGACTATTCGCAACCGCTTCCAGTAGCTGTGCGTGTGTGTCATGGCGGACAAAAGATTTTCCTGCGTTTAGGAAAATCATACACTATGGAAGAATGGTTGGTTCTTTGCGATTATGAGAAAAGCGGTCGGCGCATCCAATTAGCGGAGCGTAACGACATGAAGAATCTGATGGACAGAGTGGAACTGATGGTTAACCAACTTATCTCGGAAAACAATTTCTCTCTTCGCAAGTTGCAAGACAGGTTCCAAGGCAAGAAAGACGATGACAGCACCATCATCACAGTTTGGGATTCGTACATTCAATCTAAGACCAATGAAGGCAAGGCTGGTTCCGCTCGTTGTAGTAAGGATGTACGCAATCGCTTTGTGAAAGATTTGGGAACGGATGTATCGTTTGCAGATATTAACCGTGACTTTATCTTGAAATGGGTAGAAATCATGAAGAAGAATGAATTGAGCACCACCACTATTGCTATCGCACTTCGCAGTCTAAGGACTATAATCAATATGTGCATAGCTAACGGACTGATGAAAGGTGATACCAAAGAAATGTTTAAGGATACGGGCTACAACAAAGCGCAGAGCCGTAAGCATGAGTTTCTTGACGTGGCTACCATGCGGAAGCTCTATGACTTTTGGAAAGCTGACGAGGCAAAAGACAAAGATGGAAACGAACTGTTCCTCGGCAGAGAGAAGTATGCCATATTTCGCGACCTTGGACTATTCCTTTTTATGTATCTGGGCGATGGGCAGAATCTTGCTGATACACTCCGACTGACTTATGATGAACTATACTATGCCACTCATGGCAAGCAGCTTCGTTTCCTTCGCCACAAAACTCGTGAGCGGAACGAGAGTGCCAGCGAAGTGATATTTCCTGTCACTTCCGAGATTCAAGAGATACTCAACCGGTATGGCAATGTTCCAAAACTTGGGCGGAGGGTGTTCCCCATCATGAGTGAGCTAATCACACCAGAACAAGAGATATGGGTTATCCAACGCTACAACAGATATATACGTGAGCACATGGCAAAAGTTGCCAAACTATTGGATATGGAACAGGTGCCATCACCCACTTGGGCAAGGCACAGCTTCGCTACCAACCTCAATAACTCTGGTGTCGTACCTTATAAATATATAAGCGACAGCATGGGGCATAGTGGCGGCGGTGACATTACTTCCAATTATATCGGTGCCTATCCGCTTGCAAAGATGCTGGAGTATAACCATTATCTACTTAATGAGAAGTCGAAAGAAAGTACTCCTGTGGTAGATAAGAAAGCCCTGCTTGAGATGCTGAAAGGCTTGAGCGAGGAGGAACGGACGGAGTTGATGGCTAACTTATCAGACTAATTATAGTTGCTCACCGCAAGAATGCCAAGTGAAATACCGCAAAAAAGTGGATTAAAATGCCACAAAAATACCGAATAAAATACCGCAAAAAAGTGGATTAAAATGCCACAAAAATGCCGAATCAACCTTGCAATTCGCAGAAAATATGTATCTTTGCAATTGAAAAAGCATATTATATGAGTTACTATAAAAGAACTGCCGATGCCCTGTTGCAAGACTTGCTGGATGCATTTGGGGCTGTATTGATAGAAGGACCAAAATGGTGTGGCAAAACCACAACTGCGTCTCAACTTGCAAACAGCATTTTGAGAATGCAAGATCCTAGTTTGCGTGAGGAGTATTTGGTCACCGCTAAAACTAAGCCGTCCATTCTGTTAAATGGAGCTACGCCTCGCCTTATTGATGAGTGGCAAGATGCTCCAATGTTGTGGGATGCAGTACGAACTGTTGTTGATGATCGTCAAATCCCCGGACAATTTATACTTACAGGTTCCAATGCCGTTGACAAATCCCAAATACACCATTCTGGAGTTGGTCGTATTGCCAGACTGCGTATGCTGCCTATGAGTTTGTGGGAATCACAAGAATCTACAGGTGAAGTTTCGTTGAAAGAACTTTTCAACAATCCAGATTATGATATTGACGGTAAGATGTCTAAGATGACCGTTGAGGAATTAATCTTTGCAGCCTCCCGAGGCGGATGGCCAGCTTCTTTGTTGGCTCGTACCCCAAAGGCTCAACTACTCGTTGCAAAGAACTATGTTCAAACAATTTGCTCCAACGACATTTCTAGCATTGATGGCAAGAAAAGAGATGCCAGACTGACCAGTATGATACTTCGGGCGTATGCCAGAAATGTTTCGACTCTGGTCAAGAAGAAGTCGCTTTTGGATGATGTGACCTCATCTGGTGAAGTGAGCTGTCATGTAGATACGTTTGATGACTATGTTTCTGCTTTGGAAAAGCTGTTTGTCATTCAAAACGTCAGTGCATGGTGTCCTGCCATTAGAAGTAAAACTGCTATCAGGAGTGGTGTGAAACGATGTTTCTGCGACCCTTCCATTCCGATTGCTCTTTTGGGGTTGTCTCCTGAAGCGTTGACCATGCAGCTCAAGACGTTTGGATTTATCTTTGAACAGATGTGTATTCGTGACCTAAAGGCATATACTATAGACTTGAACAGTCACGTATCTTATTATCATGACCGATATGATTTGGAAGCGGATATAGTGCTGCATCTGGAAGATGGACGGTATGCCTTGATAGAGTGCAAACTTGGCAGTCGTGAGATTGACGATGGAGCCAAACATCTGCTTGAACTCAAAAGGCTTATACAGGAACATAACAAAACAGAGAAACAGATGCCCATTCGGGAACCGGATTTGCTGATAGTGATGACTGGTGGAAGCATGGCATACACTCGTCAGGATGGCGTGAAAGTCATTCCGCTGGCTTGTCTTAAAGATTAACCATATTAGCTAAACTAACACTTATGGGCAATAAGATGAAGGAATGGTTTGAGGCGAACCAAGAAATCTATGCAGAGTTCAAAAGTAAGATTCATTCCACATTGGACATTCTATCACAAGATGGAACCAATGTGGCAGAATGCGATGATACTGACTCGCTTCAAAATATGCTTTTAGAGGCAATGACAGCAAAGAATATGCCTGTTGAGAACATAATAAACACCTTCTCTAAAGCCGCAGAAGAAGGTGATGTGGCTGCTTGTTGTATGCATTGCTATTTGGAATTGGATAATGGGTTTAAGGAAATAGAGAGTGCCATGACTAAATTTGAGCAATCTACGGATGCGCAATATATCAAAGATGGGGTTAAATTCCACTTGCAGGATAAAGAGCAGGAAACTCAAGAGGCATCAGACCGAGAACTGAATCTATTGCGTTTGCGCCGTTGGCATTACGAACACCCGAAAGAATATCAAGAGTTCACAAATCTCTTCACAAAAGCATACGATGGTGACATGAGCTTCGCCTTCAAAGGTTTTTCCTACTTGATAGAGCTGCTGTCGCTTGATGGTATAAAAGGTATCTCCGAATTATTGTTAAGCCTATGCCCAGGAACTGAGAGCTACAACAAAGCTCAATTTTCTAATGTTAGTCAGCAGGCACACGAAAAACTGACTGAATTGTTTGCCTCCACATTTAACAAAGAGGAAACAAAAGATAAATTGCAGCACAATAATCCTTTCTTGTTCAGTGTGTTCTATTGGATGATATTTGATAATGGTTTCGTGAAGTCCGCTGATTTATTATCCAAAACAATGATGGGAGAGAAGCCTTCTTTTTGGCAGAAAAACTTTGGCGAACAAATTATGCGCTCTTTGATGCTTACCAGTATGGATAAAGCAACTTACACTAAAGGAACATGGAAAGCAACAAACAATCGTGTAGTCAAAGATGTAGCTAATTCTGCATTACAAGAGAGTAAAGGCAGACGTGGACGTAAGCAAGTCTGTGTCCTGCTTGAAGAAATGCTTATACAACCTCATGCAGAACTTCTTACCAACGAGATAGAAAAAATACTCACCGAATGGATGGAAACGAATGATACGGATTCTATTCTTGCTTATATTTTTGCTGCGCTGACCAATGGAAGCTTGCTTAATGATACCTATAACTATCGTACTTTCCATACAGCCATCTTGGAAAAATTCCCATCCCTTGGATTTAAGTCTGGCTTTGATTGGGGAGAAGCCCTTTATAATGCCATTGTCAGTGAACGTGGCAACGACTATAATTTGAGTTTATCAGAAAAGACTGTTCAAACAGGAAAAGAACAGGCAAAGTTGATAAGCATAAGACTGCGCACCTTACTTTCCCCTGATGTATATTGATTGCATCATAAAGGCTTGATTTGTTAAAAAGAAACGCTGTTCCGTTAAAAGCACCTCGGCAGAAATCGTCATGATTTTTACCGAGGTGCTTTCATTTTATTCCATCGTAATTTCGCAGCGTAATTATTAAAACAACATGATATGCAAGGCAATTTTATAATGTTACAGAAGGATGACCTGAAACAGGTTGTTTCTGAATTGGTGGAAGAATTAGTTGGGAAAAAGCCACAGGCCGATTTGACACCAGAAGAGAGTGACGAGTATTTTACTCGCGATCAGGTATGTGAACGACTCCACATAACCTATACCACTTTGTGGCGTATGCAGAAGGAGGGAAGAATTGTAGTTCACAAATTGGGAGGACGTAATCTTTACTCGAAGAAGGAAATCTCCTCACTTCTGAAAGCTAAAGTACAGACTGCTAATAGCGCTAATCCAAATGTTTAATCTAAAAGCAAGCATTATGGAAGAACAATACATTCGAGTAGGCACTACTATATATAAGGTAGTGCAGCAGCCTTTGGCAGATGGAACGATGACTACCCGCAGATTGCAATGGAGCTTTGGCACTATCCGACAAGATTATGGTAAGCACAATATCCCTACTATTGATAAATATAATGGTTTTTGCACAATGCCAAGTCACACAGACTACCAAAAGGATGTTGCAGGTTTCTATAATCTGTATGAACCAATTGACCATGTTCCGGCAGAAGGGAATTTCTCTGATATTGAAAAACTGCTACACCACATCTTTGAGGAGCAATACGAACTGGGGTTGGACTATATGCAGTTGCTTTATATGCAGCCGACTCAGAAACTCCCCATCCTGTTATTGGTGTCAGAGGAACGAAACACAGGAAAGACCACTTTCCTGAACTTTCTGAAAAGTATCTTTCAGGACAATGCCACCTTTAATACAAACGAGGATTTCAGGAGCCAGTTCAATGCTGACTGGGCTGGCAAGCTACTCATCGTTGTGGACGAGGTGCTGTTGAGTCGTAGAGAAGATTCAGAGCGATTGAAGAACCTAAGCACAGCCCAAACCTACAAGGTGGAGGCCAAGGGTAAAGACAGACAGGAGGTAAACTTCTTTGCCAAGTTCGTACTATGTTCCAATAACGAACTTTACCCTGTTATCATTGACCCGGGAGAAAACCGCTATTGGGTGCGTAAAATCCGACCACTTGAAAGCGATGATACCAATTTCCTGCAAAAGCTAAAGGAACAGATACCTGCATTCCTCTATTATCTCCAGCACCGCACACTCTCCACCAACAAAGAGGGGCGTATGTGGTTTCATCCTACCCTTATCAGGACAGAGGCTCTTGACCGCATTATCCAGTGCAACCGCAACCATACGGAGTTGGATATGGTAGAGCTGATACGTGACATTATGGAAACGCAACACGTTGACAAGCTGTCGTTCATCCCTCAAGACTTAATACCGTTACTGACCATGAACGGTGTAAAGGTGGAGCAATGGCAGATACGAAAGGTCGTGAAAGATGTCTGGCGACTTACCCCTGCTCACAATGCACTGACCTATCTTGCCTATCAATGTGACTACACTAAGCCGGGGCGTGTTTCCTCAATTAGCAGAGTGGGACGTTTCTACACGGTGACCAAGGAATTTATAGACTCTTTAGGTTTATAATCCTTTGTTGAGTTGTTGAATTGTTGAGAACAACAGACTAATCTTTGGTACTCAAACAAATACAATTCAACAAGCACTCAACAAGAGGTGTAACTGGGCAAAAGAGAAAGCTATTTTTCTTTTCACCAGCCCATTCTCTCAACAACTCAACATTTCAACAAATCACTCACATTATGACTATACAAGAAATAAAGGCAATCCAAATATCCAACTTCCTTGCAAGCAAGGGATATGAACCAATAAACAGAAAAGGAAATAAGTGGTGGTACTTATCGCCACTACATACGGAGAAAACCGCATCATTTAAGGTGGATTTAACCAAAAACGTGTGGTATGACTTTGCACTGGGCAAAGGAGGTAACATCATTGATTTGGCGATGCAACTATACCACACGCAAAACATTTCAGAAGTATTGCACATGATGGGGCATTCAATTATTCTACCCACAATACCAATCCATTCTACTTGCTCACAAAAGGACACTTCGTTTGAAGATATTGAGGTAAAAGAACTGGCTCATCCTGCTTTGCTACAATACCTCTCGGGAAGGGGTGTTGATTCTATTACAGCCAAAAGGCAGTGCGTGGAAATACACTACAAAAGTGCTGGCAAGCGATATTTTGCTATTGGCTTCAAGAATGATGCTGGTGGCTATGAACTTCGGAATCCATACTTCAAGGGATGTATTGCTCCGAAAGCAATCACTACGATAAGGAACCACGAAACCGCTTGTCACATATTCGAGGGATTCGTGGATTATCTCTCCTATCTCATACTACATGGCGAATGTGATGCGGTGGTACTCAACTCCATTGTAAACATCCCGAGTGCTCTCTCCATGCTCAATAAGTATTCTCAAATATGCTGTCACTTGGATAATGACAAAGCTGGCAGAATGGCCACCTGGCAGATAATGAAAGCATTGGGAAACAAGTGTACTGATGCCTCAAATGAGTATGAAGAATACAAAGATCTCAACGAGTATCTGATGAACAAAAGTATTGCATTCCTACAAAAGGGAAGAAACAAATTCTGACTTGGCGGCTGGACGCAAAGAGGTGTGGCGTGCACGATAGGGCTTGCCCTGATATAGCCCACTATAACTTCTCCACTTTATTCCCGAAGAGTGAGTGTTCGACCAATCTACCACATTGCAGCATGGTAAATAGAGCCAAAGAATTGAAAACCAACACTTTTAATAAGCCATAACGGCTGCTTGAATATCATTGGCAACAATATACTTTGCAGCCGAAATCGATAACGAAATAAACAAAATATCAGATTTATGACAGAAAAGAACGCATTAAAGATGAACCTCGACCATGAACGCAAGATAGTGGAGCTTCAGTCGAGAGTGAACAAGTTGGAGAACCTTTGCTACATGACAAAGGAAGTATTGAACCTTGAAGAGGCTTCCGCCTTTCTCGGCATTGCCAAGAGTACGTTCTACAAGATGACGCATCTTAACCAGTTGCCGTACTTCAAGCCTGCTGGCAAGCTCATCTTCTTTGAGAAGAAAGCCTTGCTTGACTGGGTGCGTGGCGCAAGAGCCATGTCGGAGGAGGAGATAAGACTGGAGGCTGCAAACCGTCTGAATGAAATGAACAATAGACCATAGCATCATGACGAAAGATGAACTTGTAAACAGTCTGCAAAAACGTGACCCTCTGTTGGCTAATGCGGTCAGCAATATGGTAGACTACATTTCCGACCGCTTTCCTGCTGCTTACCCAAGCAAGGAACAGACGGAAGCAGTCTATAACTATCTTCACTCGGTCTATGCTGACGGTGACGGAACCATGTCTGAAAGAAACTGTGAGCATCGAAGAATTGCATCACAGAAAATTACCATCAATGCCATACAAGTGCTTGACAGTCCCCAACTTGACCGACTGCAACGTGTGCTTGACCATATCGCATACGACAAGGAGTATTATATGCCAGAGAGAGGCTTCGGCATGAGGCGATAGTTTCTCTTTTGACGGCAGAGAGTTTTCCGCATAACAGCAAGAAAAGATTTACATAACAATAATAGAACAACGATGAACAGTAATATTTTCAACAGCATTATCCTGAGTAACGAACAAGTGAACTATCTGATGGGTGGCACGGCTGGCATCAATCGCCTTTCATGCCTTTATCAACTCATTCAGATGGTGACACGACAGATAGAAACCTCAAATGAGGTTGGGGAATCTACAACAGAATTGTGGGAAGTGAACATGTCAGAGGTGGCTCTATCCAAACTATGGAAGTGTGACCGAAAGACCGTCTCCAAGATGCTTGACCACATGAACAAATTGGGCATTCTTTCTTCTATACAGACAAGACGGGGAAGTGTTCACACTTTGCTCTGCATTTCAGCTTGGATTGTTGATGGCAAGAAGTTTGTCAATCCGTACTATATCCCCATCAACCAAAGAAGCAACTATGACAAGTCAAGTTCTTCTGCTTCCACAACCGCCTTCCCCAACAAAGAAGATCCTCCCATCAAGAATGGCGGTACTTCTCCTACACAACTTGCCAACAGTTCCTTTTCTTCCCTAACTTCTGGAAATGGCGATAATGGCGAGAAGGAAGATGATCCACAGCCAAGCGTCTCTGACATGGAACTGGAGGCGGAAGCCAGAAGGCAATTCTTCAAGGAACAGATGGAAGCGGAGGATGCCCCACAATTTCTGTTGCTTGGGTAATTTGAAAACCGTTATACAACAAGTCTGTGAACATGTGCAACCGCAGTGCGTAGCGTGCTTGTGCGTAAACTCTGATAGCAGTGCTATGCAAGAAATACCAATGTCATACAAACGCACTTCGTTTGTCCGTATGCCAATGGACTTCTTGAACGCTCGCAAGCTCGCATTGGGTTGCACACTTTTATAGAAGCAATACTTGGTATGAATAAGAAAAATATAGAAAAGGAAGCACCGAAATACACGAGCCGCCTGATAGTAAGGCTTACGCCACAGCTTCATAAGGAGATAGCGGAATATGCAGCCCTTTGCGGACTGACCACAAGCGCATACGCACGCAAGCGGTTGGAGGGCAAATATCCCAAACAACGCTTGACTGACAAAGAAATGGAGGCTTTGAACAGCCTATCGGATGCCAGGGGCGATATACAGAAATTGTTCGGCTTCCTCAAAGGTCGTCCGCTAACGGAACGTGAGAACATTCTACGTAGCGAAATCTTTATGAAACGATGGAGAACAAGCGCAGAGGTGATCTTGAACCGCATGATTGAGATAGAGAAATACTTAACACAATAGAACATACAACATATATGATAGCAAAAGCAAAGGTAATAAGTCATGGCGCAAATGCCATACGTTACTCAGTGGATAAGGACAAGGCGGAGATTGTAAAGACCAATCTCTTGCCCGATGATATTTCCCCAACGGCAATGTGGGCAAGAATGCTTGCCTTGCAGAAGAAGTTTGAGGACAAATTGAACCGTTATCATCCGCTCAAACGTAACATGATACGCATTGAGGTTTCCCCAACCTCGGAGGAAACGCAAGGTTGGACGATGGAGGAATGGCAGAGGTTGGCGGATGACTTTATCCGTGAGTTTGATGCGGTTGACCTTTCAGCCAAGTCGAAGCGCAAGAGTGCAAAGGCAACCAACCTCAAAGACAGCCAATATGTTGTTGCGCTTCATCGTGACAGCAAGAGTGGCATTATGCACCTTCATATTGATGCGAACCGCATAGACATAAGGGGCAACGTGAATGATGCCCATTATATCTACGAGAGAGCGATGGCTGCTGCCGCCAAGGTTGGGCAACAGCGTGGATGGAAAGATGCACAAGAGGTAAGCCGCCAAAATAAGGACGCGATAACCAATGATTGTCTTTCCGTTTTGGCTAAGATGCCGTACTTTGATTGGGGACTATACACAAAATGCCTCACACAAACGGGATATGATGTCAAACTGCAATCCGACAACAAAGGACAAGTGCGTGGCTATGCCATCAAGCGTGGTAACTCCATTTATAAGTCCTCGGAACTTGGCAAAGGTCGTTGTCTGATGCCCTCAAAGATTGAAGGTACTTGGGCAAAACTGCATCATCAAGAATTGGAGAAACCAGTTTCAACTCCAACAAAGAATACCCAACAGCCAAAGATTATGACTGTACCCAAACCCATGCCTACTGCGGACAACTCTCCAAAGATACGTCACTTCGATTTTTCTACGGACGAGTTTCATCATTATCCTGTTGACATTCCACAGAACTGTCTGGAAGTCATCGACAAGAATATTGCTTTGGATGCCGACAATGTGTTTGCCAAGATTGGTGATGTGCAAAAGACCGCCATCCTTCTCTTTGCTGAATACATTGATGCAGCCACAACCATTGCCGCCCAGTCTGGCGGTGGCGGAGGTGGCGCTACCTCAGGTTGGGGACGAGATAAGGACGAGGATGAACTGTCATGGGCGCATCGTTGCGCTATGATGGCTAATCGCATGTGCAGACCTCGCAAGAAGCAAGGATATGGCAGATAACCGAATGTTCAACCAACAACATTGATACTATGCCGATAGGTAAAAGCAAAATCTCGGATATGGATTTCGGATCTTTCGAGAATACGATTGACAAGAATATCGAAACGGACAAGGCTTCGGACAAGTTTGACCAACAGCTTCAAGCCTACAAGGATGCTGGCAATAGCTTGACTTTGGCAAAATCAAGTCTTGAAACGGCAACTGGTTCTTTGCAGGAAGCCAAGGAAAACTTGAATAAAGTCACCGATAAAGCGGACGCTGTTACAAAAGCCATTGATAGCTTTATTGCAAAAGTGAGAGATATAAAATTCAAGGCTAAAGTTGATGATGCCGACATGGAACAGGCAATCAACAACAGGAAGAAACTCATTGAAAACGAGTCCAAACTTCTTGAAGACCACCGAAAGGAGAACAAAGAAATCCTCACTCGACATTTCTATGAGATGTCTAATATGATGTCAAGGAATGAAGGTGTGTGGTTGTCAAATGGTTGGGTAAAGGCTTTGCTTTGGATTTTTTTGCCGTGTTTCCTTTATACAAGCATTTCGATTGTTTATCTTGTCGCATCATACATAGACAAGTAAGCTGAGGATGGGGTGATGTGGAGTCACCTCATCCTTTTGCCTTTTATAGCCTATGCTACTTTTCTTCCCTATTTCCCAAGAGACTTGAACATCCTGGTGATGCACTTTTTCTTCTGCCCCATATTCGGGTGAACATAGAGATTAAGGGTTGTTCTAATGTTGGCATGACCGAGCAATACACTTACTGTCTTGTAGTCACAGTTGCTTTCAATGCAGCGTGTTGCAAAGCTGTGGCGCAGTCCGTGTCTGTCGAGGTATGTCGAGACGCTTCATAAGTCCATGATAATAGTTGCGGTAGGTGCGTGGTCTGTCATAATGCGGAAAGCCAACAGCCTTTTGACGAAACAAAACATCGCCACACACTCAATGAGGTTGGCGATGTCGCGGAAGGTCGGTATGACTGGAAGATTGATAGAGGGCGAGGATTTACTATGTAATAAGGCAATATCAGTAAAAACATTATTATAGGTTATATCATTCCTTGTTATTTTCACGATACTCTAACGGAGGTATTCCCGTCAATCTACGAAAATAACGGCACAAATAGGAAACGTCTTCAAAATGCAATGTAGATGCGATAGACTTTATAGGCATATCCGAGTTTATTAACAGACTCTTGATTTCTGAAATGGCTTGTTTGTCTATTAATTCTTTCGGTGACTGAGACATATATTTCCGAACAATTTTGTAAAGATAGGTAGGCGTTATGGAAAGTTGCTCTGCATAGAATTTCACATCGCGGGTTTCGTGACAATGAATAGAAAGTAGTTTAAAAAAGCGATTTATAAGCATCCTTGAATGGCTGCATTTGTTGTGAAACACACTCATGCCGCTTTGGTTTAATGCAGAATCTATTACAATATACAAGTTTCGGACGCTATTCGCTACAAGCTCTTTCTGCATCGGACTTTCATTTGTTATTGTCCATTTCATAAGTTGCCACCAGCCGCTCAATAGATGCTCAAAGTCATGAGATGGATGTAATATTGGTGTAGAATACAGTGCCTCCCAGAATTGTGTGGAAAGGGGTTTATAAATAACTTCCTCTAATAATGGATATGATAATGAGAAATATTGGACTAAAAAAGAAGCGGATATTTTATCTATTGAAAAACTACTGTCAATTTCAAAAAAAATATCCTTCGCAAGGGAGATTTTATTTTGCTATTTTCCCACGAATTGTTCCATCAATATCAAAAAATAATGCTTTCGTCATAAATTCTTTTTTGAATGGAGTACAAAAGTACTATTTTTCTATGTAAATAGCAATTAGGAGATTTCTCTTATGCTTTTTTTAAGTCTCTACTCTTATCGATAGGAACACAATTATTTAAAAGTGCCTAATAAAATGATTAATTATAATAGGTTCCTTTATTCTTTTGACCC
>OGDZ01000162.1_pt1 | contig 13414 bp, 11 predicted proteins | sample 1570561 | NCBI WGS metagenome assembly OGDZ01 (sample SAMEA2582166, study PRJEB24529) | metagenome | biome: Human gut stool | place: China | collected 2011
TTTACAGCTGCCTCCTCTGTTAAGTGGTGGTGCAGTGCTTATTCTCAATAACGATGCGATTGATGAAAATGATAGACCTTTTTGGAATTTAGAATTTTCTCAATAATCAAGCCCCCAAAATGGCAAACTTGAAATCATCGAGAGATACATAAAATATAGGGTTAAATCGACTTTCGTGTCGAAAAAACAAGTGCTAGAAATAGCAAAATCCATTGAATTTTAGAATGACATTTATAAGAAACCAGTAGATTTGCCTGATATTTGTGATTTCTTTGACCGTTGGGCCATTGATTTTGCACTACATTGATTTTGCACTACTATGAGCAAAGGAAAAACTTAAAATAAGCAAACAACCCGCCATTTGCAGCGACTGCAAGTAGCGGGTTGTTTGGCCTATTTAGAGGTTAGTCTTTCAGTTTGCCATGGTCACAGCCAAGTGAGAGATAATGCTCAATCTCACCACTCAGCACAAGCTGGACGCACTCCAAGGGCTTGTTGTATAGTAGCCAATCAAGTTCAGCTCGCTGTGCCGGGGTATTGCCGTATTCGTCCTCGATGGCAAGGCAGTCAATGGCAATGGCAGAGCCATCAGCGAACTGGGCTTCCGCTCGGTTGGTGTCCATATTATAGTGCCAAGAACGTGCTTTTTGAGAACTATTCTGGTCAAAAATTCGATTTTGTTTCATTTGAATGCCCTCTTTGATGCTTTTATGATTTAGTTTTTTGACGAGATGAGGTCTCTTTTTTCTTTCTCTTGAGTCACCCAACCGCACTATCCTGCATCCGTTGCACAGATGATACTGTCCACGTCTGGGCGGTTCATCAGCTTTTGCAGGATACCAAACTGCTTTTTGGTGCTGGCAGACACCAGATACTGCCACTGCTGCGGCACGATGGGCAGGTCTGCGATGCTCCACTTGACGTACTTGGCATCATAAACATTGGGCGGTGCCAGTTCCACCAGATGACCGATACACCAACTGACGAGATAGCCGTTGCCCTCAAGGTAGCCATCCTGACGATTGGTGGCACCGAGGACTTTGGCGTAGGACATCGCCACCGAGGGTTTCTCGCTGACCACAAGTTGATAAGACAATAAACATCCCCCCTAAAACTCAAAATCTATGTAGCCACAACAAATGCCGGTTGACTTTTGGAAAGTTTGAGCATATACTATATACAGTGATCGTGCTGTGGATACTTGTGAGGCCCACAGCCTAGAAGGAGGTTCCTAGCAATAGGAGCCTCCTTTCTTTATAGAGTGCTTTGTGAGGATGGAAAAATGCCGAAGCCGTTTTTGACGTATGAGCAGCAGCTTATCAAGTTGCGCGATGAAAAACACATTGTAATCACGGATGAAACCAAAACTCTTTGCAAACTGCAACAGGTCGGCTATTATTCGCTTGTTAGTGGGTACAAGCATCTTTTTCGCATTCCCGCGCAAAAGATTTACAAGAATGGAACGGCTTTTGAAGAACTTGTGTCTTTGTATGAGTTTGACGAAGCTCTGCGAGAGCTATTTCTTCATTATCTTCTGCACATTGAGCGGCATATCCGTTCTTTGCTTTCCTATTATTTTACGGAGAAGTACGGAGAAGCCCAAAGCACATATCTTCTGAAAACGAACTATAACTATGTGCGGAAACACCAACAAGGCATTGACCGATTGGTGTATGAACTGCAAAAGCTGACTCTGACAACGCAGCACTCCTACATAGCCTACCAGCGAAATACCTATCACAACGTTCCACTTTGGGTTTTGGTAAACGCTCTGACGTTTGGCACGCTCTCCAAGATGTACTTTTTCTTTCCGCTCGGCTTGCAGAGCAAGGTAAGCAAAAATTTCGCTCATGTAAATGAAAAACAGTTGGGTCAGTTCCTTACAGTTATGACCAAGTTCAGAAATGTTTGTGCGCATAATGAACGGCTTTTTTCGTATCGCTCCAAGGATGCGATTCCTGATATGGAACTTCATTCTAAACTAGGCATTCCCAAAGAACGCAGTCTGTATCAATGTGGTAAAAATGACTTGTTCGCTGTTGGGATTGCTTTCCGATACCTTTTGCCAAAGCAGGAATTTCTGAAATTCAAGCGTACATTGACGGTACAAATCGACAGCTTTCTGAAATCCACCACGCATATTTCAGAAGAAGAACTGCTCCGTGCAATGGGATTTCCTGCAAATTGGAAGAAAATCAGCCTTTATCGAATTTAATTATGTAAGGCGGCAAACGCCGCCAATAGAATTATTCTTCTGTGTCATCCTCCTCGCCGGTCTCCTCCGGTCCGTCCTCCACAGGAATCTCAAAATCGCCCCTGTCCTCGGTGTAGTTTGCATCGGGGTCAAGGGCTTCTTTTTCGGCCTGCTTTTTCTGCTTCTGCTTGGTGAAAGCATAGAAACCGCCGCCTGCCGCCAGCGCAATCAGCACGACCACACCCAGAAAGCCGGATGCGATCTTTGTGACCTTGTTTTCCTTGGGCTGTTCTGTGTCGGATGCTGCCGCTTCTTCCGCAGCTTTCTTGGCTTCCTCCTCGGCTTTCAGCCTGTCCTGCTCTGCCTGCGCCGCCGCTTCTTTTTCAGCGGTATAAGCGTCTGCATCTTCTTCCTCCATCAGCGCCAAAAGGTCTGCTTCGTCCACCAGATTCATAAAGTGGACGGTCTGCTGCCCTTTGGCGTTGCGGTCGATGACCAAGTAGAACGTATTGCCCGACTTGCTGACAAGCGTAATGAACTGCTGACCGCTGCCATCGGAATAGTCGGTGTGGTAGTCATCTACCAGCGTCAGGTTGCCCTCCGGGGTCAGGGCACCAGAGGTTTCGTCCGTGACGGTGACAACATCTTCCTCCACGACTTCCGGCAGAACCGGTTGTTCCACCGGGGCGGCTTCGCCCTCAAAGGCAAAGGCGGGAGCCGCCATGCCAGCGCACAGTGCCGCCGATACCAGCAGTGCGCCCAGTTTCTTAATCTTCATCTGCATCGACCTCCTTCTCAAAAGTTGCACCCATGGCAGACAGCGCAGCCGGGTTCGGGGTAGTGTTGGCCGACTGTCGCAGCAGAGCGGCAAGCTGTTCCGGGGTCACATTGGCCGTGCGTACCATACTGCTGACCTCGGCAGCTTCTTCCTCCTGAATCCGCCGCTCCAGCACTGCAATGCGGTTATTCAGCTTAATGCGGCGTTCCTGCTCCTTTTTGAGCGTTGCCCGCAGCTTATCCGATTTTTCGCTCATAAAACTCCTCCAATCATTTTGAAAGCCGTCCGAACCCGGCGAGATGCTTCTCCCAGTAGGACGAGTGAATGTTCGCGTACTTGATGGGGTCTCCGGCACTGACCATCATGCCGTTGCCCAGATAGTAGAGTAGGAAAGTGCCGCCTTATCGTATTTCTATGACAGGTTTGCACAGACCTCTCCCAGAACCGTGCTTGCGCCTCTCAACGCACACGGCTCCCCATTTTTGCTCCATTTCAAAAGTTATTCCGTTTTAGTTCCATGATGAATTCTCATGTGGCATTTGTGGCACACAACGATTGTCTTGCGCCTCTTTGCCAGCATGACTTTCTCCCAATCAGCTTTACCTTTCAGGTTTTTGACCTTGTTTACATGGTGGATTTCATAGCTATCGCTGTCTGTACAGCCGCAGACTTCACAGACTTTGGCCTTCAGACGTTCCTCGAAGGAGGTTGTGTTGTGCGAATAGCGATACGCCAAATCGGGCACTTTTTCCGTCAAATCTTTGCCTTTGCAATCGCTGTACTTAGCGAACATCATACGGCGTTTTCCCTTTTTGGTTTCATACGGAACACCCCATGCGCCAGTCCCATCTCTGTATTCATAACGAACCTTAGAAATTCGGGAGCGATGCTTGTTTGCGAGTGTTTTCAGACAGCTGTATTCCATCAGATAGCCAAAGTAAACGAGCTTGTTGAAGTTGCTTGCAATGGCATAATAGTTACAGAGCCCTCGGAGTTCCGCATTATAAATCATTACGATTTCCAAATCCGTGCGGTTCAGCAGAATGGGGCGATGAATAGGAATCAACCTCTTTCCATCCCTTTTAGCGATGCTATGGGACAGTAAATAGGTCTCCACCTTATCTTTCAGTGGAATATTGAGTTCCACTTTGTTGTTCATAGTGCGCATTTTTCGTTTTCCAGAGCGTTTGACACTGGCATCCCTGCGCACCCGAACATCAAAACCAAGGAATCGGGCAGGAGTATTGCTGTGCGTAATGAGGGTCTTTTCTTGACTCAACTCCATTTTCAGAGTGTCCTGGACAAAATCCGTGAGTTTTGCCTTAATCGCTTCGCATTCCTCTCTTGTCCCATTGACTGCAATCAGAAAGTCATCTGCATAGCGAACATATTTCAATCGCTTATCGGTACACGCTTTTGCAGGTGTCCGAAATAACTGCTTTGTCAGTTGCTTGTGCTGAGCAATCAGCTGCTCCCGCATTGTTCCTTCAGCTTTCTTGATTTTCTCATGCAGTGCATCTCGTTTGTGCCTTATCGTGTTGTATTCTTCCGTAAAGTTTCTCGGATTGTATCCGTGGTCAAATTCCTTCTTCAGCTGCGTAATATACCTGTCCAGTTCGTTCAGATAAATGTTTGCAAGAATCGGGGAGATGATTCCACCCTGCGGGCATCCGCTATAGGTTTCATGGAAACCCCAGTCTTCCATATAGCCGGATTTCAGAAACATACGAATCAGGTTCAGAAAACGAGCGTCCTTGATTTTTCGGTTCAGCACACCAATCAGCGTGGAATGGTCGATGTTATCAAAGCATCCCTTGATGTCGCCCTCAATGAACCACTTTGCTCCGGTAAACTCATGCTTAATCATGGCAAGTGCCGTGTGGCAGCTTCTGCCCGGTCGAAAGCCGTGGGAATAGATAGAGAAAATTGGCTCATAGATGGCTTCCAGAATCATACGGATAGCTTCTTGCACCAGCTTGTCAGCGAATACAGGAAGTCCCAGCGGGCGCAGCTTGCCGTTCTTCTTTTGAATATAGGTTCTGCGTACCGGCTTGGGTTCATATGACCCTGTTCTCAATGCTTCAATGATGGCTGTCACATACTGCTCGCTAAATCCATCAGCCGTATCATCATTCACACCCTTCGTTCCTGCACCCTTATTGGAGTAAAGATGCTGGTAGGCGATGAAGTAAATATCCGGCCTCAAAAGATAGCGGTACAGTCGTGTGAAAATTTCATCGTGGTTCTTTTGGGAATTCTCTTGTAATTTTGTTAAAATCTCCATTGTTGATTTCATTGAGGCTTTCCTCTCTAATCAATTTCTGATTTTAATGCGCAAAAAACTGCTTCTCTTCGCCATGTGAGCGGCTTTCCCGCATCCGATTTTACGGCTTTTCCTGTCAATTCAGGATTCTCGGACTACTACAGAAGCTCCGTTGTCATGCCGGATTTTCAGTGTCATCTTTCTAGCATAGCTTTGAAATTTATCACATTGCTGCATTACACATAGCTTTTTCAAGCGTTCCGGTTTAGACAATCTCCAGTTGACGATAGTAGTAGGTCAATGTGAATTATCGGATATGCTTTTGTTCCGTTACTATCGGTTCTCCGACGTGCCGTACAGGGGATTAGCAACCCATAGGAAGGAATTTATTTCCTATGGTCCCTGTACCAAAGGTTTCAGACAATTTTCCTTTGCCCACACACAACGAGGGCTTGGAACTCACCTTAAACAATTCAGTTTTATCCTTATATTCACTTATCCTTGCAGTTCAGTCGTGCCCGATTGTCTTTAGGCAACTTACCGCTTTCCTGCCGTGCTCTTTTCCCGTACATCTTTCGACTTTCGGTAAAGCAGGTGGATTCCCGCGTTGCTTTGCGGGGTAGTACCTTAACCACAGCCTCCTTTCTCTACTTCTACTATCGTCCTTACTGGACGCACGATTCCGGTATGGCTCATGCCGGGGGTGTCGTAGGTGCCTTTGAAAAAGACCAGATCACCGGGCTTTGCTTCGGCTTCGGAGATGTGCTGGCTTTTCTGCCATAATCCGTTGGCGGTGGTTCTGCCCACATTGTAGCCGTTCTGGTTGTACACCCAGCAGACATAGCCGCTGCAATCGAACCCGGTTTCCGGGGTAGAGCCGCCCCACACATAGGGCGTACCCACATACTTTTGGGCTTCCTTGTAGATGGCGGCAAATTCCTCATCCGTTAAGGCTTCCGCTGGAACCTGATAATCAATGCCCGGTGCGCCGGAGCCATCGGAGCCACTGGGCGGCAGACCGCCGTTAAACAGGTAGGGTCTGCCACCCAAGGTATCTTGAAAAATTTCGTACCGTTTCCACTGGTCGTTGTTCAGTTCCTCCCGAATAACCACTTCCAGCCCTTTATTCACCAGCTTTGTGTGAAAAATTCGATACTCATAGGGGACTTGCACGGTGTAGGGGATGCCAGTAAAAATGTCGATCATCACTACCGTGCGGTACCGGGTCTGGACTTCCACCCATATGGTCAGCTTGTATTGCTTGGCAAACGTCTCCTTGAGTTTTGCCTGCACCTCGCTGCGGGTGTAGTCGTCGTAGAGAGTAGTCAAGAACGAAGTGAGCTGCCAAGGATCGTGCTCAATAGCATCCAGATGGTATCGGTATTCGTCATAGCCGGGGTGGTCGGTGGGGGTACGCTTGATCTTTTTATCCAGTTCCTTTTCCAGCTTCTTGTAGTCGGTTTCGGCTCCCCGGATGTCCCGGTCCTCTGCGGTATAAATGGTCTGCCCGGATACCTGCGTGGTGCCGGAGAACAGAATGGAACAGGACGAAAAGGCTGACATGACCAGCAGCAGGAGCAAAAGAAAAACGCCCACGATCAAAAGAACGTGCGCGTTGCTCTTTGCAAAATTGGCAATGCCGTTGACTGCGGTGCTGACCACCGATCTTCCTTTGTCGATGACCTGCTCCATACCGGACTTTGCAGCAGGAACACCACCAGATGCAGCTTTCTGACCGCCTGCGGTCTGTGCAGCGGTGCCGCCCGACCGGGTTGCGGCACGGTAGCTTTTCTGAATATCCTGTTTCTGCCGCCATCGTGAGAGCCAGTTGGAGCCGCCCTCGCCGGTGCAGGATGCGCCTGCATCTTGTGCCGCAGTCGGCTCCTGCGGGAAAGATTTTGCGGTTCGGGCGCCTTTCTTGCCTTGCATCTTGGCTTTCTTTTTCAGCTTTCTGGCGTAACGGCTCTTGGAAATATCGTGGGTAGTCTCAGCGGCTTTTTCGCCCTCGCTTAAAGCCTGCGTGCCCACATTATCGTCCTCGTACTGGTCAACCTCCCGATGCACCGCAGACCGGGCGGCAGCGGCGGCATACATAGCACGTTTCTGCTGCTTTGTCATGCGGGATGCTTCATCCGGGGTGATCTCGGCTTTGCCAAAACGCAGGTGCTGCGCCCTTTCCGCAGCCTTATCTGCATCGGTTTTCAGCTTTTTCTTTCTGGGCACCGACTGCTCCACCTTGGGTTTCTTCGGGGGAGAACGGGTCTTTTTTGCGGACGATTCCTCTTTGATGATCAGTTTCGGTTCACTCATTTCTGTGCGCCCTCCGAGATCTCGTTGAGCTTGGTCGTGAGGATGCGGTAGAGTTCAAGGTCTTTCGGGAAGTGGTCAACAAAGGGCAGGATCACGTTACCGAAAAACAGCAGCCCTTCACCTTCGCCGGAGTGGGTAACGTAGGAAAGCTGATGCGGGCTGATATTGAGCTGCTTTGCGAGGATTTGCCGATCACCGTTCGCCTGATTGAGCATATAAACGAAGTCCGAATTCTCAAAAATATTTGATACTTCGGGACTTGCCAGCAGATCTTTGACGTTCTGCGTTAGGGCTGTCGGGATGCCGCCCCACTTACGAAAACGCTTCCAAATTTCAACGCTGTACGCCGCAGTCTGTTCCTCTTTCAGCAAAAGGTGGAACTCGTCTGCATAGTACCGGGTGGATTTTCCGGCACTGCGGTTGGCTGTCACACGCCCCCACACGGCATCCTGCACGATGAGCATACCCAGCTTTTTGAGCTGCTTGCCCAGCTGCTTGATGTCAAAGCAGACGATGCGGTTATTGATATCTACGTTGGTGTGGTGATTGAAAATGTTCAAACTGCCCTTGACGTAGATTTCCAGCGCAGCCGCCACATGGCGGGCTTCCGGTTCGTCTTGCGTCAACAGTGCATTGTAGAGGTCTTCCAGCAGCGGCATATTTTCCGGGATGGGGTTCTCGAAATACTTGCGGTAGATCACATGGACGCAGCGGTCAATGACCGTCTTTTCCACTGGCTGCAAGCCCTCCTTGCCGCCCACCACCAGTTCGCACAGGGACAGTACAAAGTCGGCTTTCAAAGCCAACGGGTTGTCCTCTTCCGAGTAGTTGCTGTTGATGTCCATCGGGTTGATATACTGTGTGCTGGCAGGGCTGATGTGGATGACCTGCCCATGCAAACGCTCCACCAGCGGAGCGTACTCTGCCTCCGGGTCGCAGATGATAATATCATCGTCCGTCACGAGGAACGCATTGCAGATCTCACGCTTTGCGCTGAAGGATTTACCGGAACCGGGAGTGCCCAGAATCAGACCGTTGGGGTTCTTCAGCTTTTTGCGGTCAACCATAATCAGGTTGTTGGACAGGGCGTTCAAGCCATAATACAGGCTTTCCTTGCCGTTGTCGAACAGCTCCTGCGTGGTAAACGGCACAAAAATCGCCGTGCTGCTGGTGGTCAGACCGCGCTGGATCTCGATCTGGCAGTCTGCCAGTGGCAGGCTGCTCATCAGACCCTGCTCCTGCTGGAAGTCAAGACGGCACAGTTCGCAGTTGTGCTTCTGCGCAATGCTGACCGCCTGAAACACGTTGTTTTCCAGTTCCTGCTCGGTCTTGCCGGTGTTCAACACGAGGAACGTCACCAAAAACATTCTCTCGTTCTGGCTTTGCAACTCCTTCAACAGTGCCTTGGCATCCCTGCCGTAAGTCGCCAAATCAGACGGCAGCACGTCCATGTCGTATCCGGCGCGGACGGCTTTCTTCTGCTCTTCGATTTTGCTGCGGTCGAGTTCGGTAATGGTGTGTTTGATGGTTTTGATGGCCTTGTTCTGGTCAACGGACTGGATGTGCATGGTAACGATCTGGCTGGAATCCATGTCCAGAAAATCCTTCAAAAGCTGGTCGCTCAGGTCAGAAGCCGTAATATTCAGGAAACTGACCGCCCCGAAGATACCGCCCATTTGAAAGGTACGGCTGTTCTTAAATGCCAATGCAGTAGGGGCAATGGCATCCTTTACGGACAGACCGCTGGGCACAAGGTCTTTCCAGTTGAAGTGGAACTTGTTGGCTCCATCCATGTTCAGCATCCCATGCATCAGTCGCAGGCGCTCTGTGCCGTCCAGCGGCTTTGCCAGAACGCCTAACCTATGAAAGTTGTTCATCAGGTCGTTCTGGATGTGCTCCAACCGGGGTTTGACCTGCGCCATGCTATCGCCTTCGATGCCGTAGGTCAGGAATTTGGTCTTGGTCAGACCGTTGTTGCCCTTGGAAAGCTGCTGCCGCAACATCTGGCTGTACTCGGCTCGCACATCGTCAAAACCATCCTGCTGGTACGGGATGCGGATGGACTTTTCAAAGTCTGCCGAATCGGTGGCGGTATTCACGAAGGACAGTTCAAAGTGGATGGAACTGTCGAAAAAGTTGAGAAAACTGCACCATTCCTCAAAGATAGCGGTCTTGTCCTCCTGCTGCGCGAGCTGATAATTGATATCCTGATACTGGATGGTGCGGGTGTAGTAGCCGGGACGGACACGGCAGGTACCGTCCTCAAACATCCGCTGGAACGGAATGCTCTCCTGTGCCGTGCGGGGCACCGTGGACTTGGGCGGCTTTTTGCCGTCCTTATTCTTTTTCAGAAACGGAATCATGGGTGTCATCTCCCTTCATAAGCAGTGCATAGTAATTGCGGGTCTGGTACGGACGCACCTTCGGGCGAACAAAGCGCGCCTGAAAGTAGTACCGCAGGATCTTTTCAGCCGGCTGACCGTTCTTCTGATACATGGCCAGAAAGAACATGGGCAGCATGACCGCCATCATGCCGAGGGTAGCACCGGAATTGCCAGCGGTGTCCCGCAAAACAAAGAACAGCGGCACGCCTACGACTGCCGCTGCACCAAAACAGATAAGCTGCCGGGCGGTCAGGTTGAAGGCTACTTTGGACTTCACCTTGCTGAAATCGCGCGGCACGGAAATATAAGCTGCCAAAATTTCACCTCCTTAGTGTGCGCCCAGAATGCTTCGGGCGACGGAACCAGTCTTGAACAGCGTAAAGCACAGCAGCACCGTGTACCCCACGATGCTCCAGATCGAGTTGATGGCATCCCCGGATATTGCAACATTCTGGAGCAGAACAGCGTAGATCGCCACGCAGATCAGGATCAGGAAGCCCTGAAATCCCAGCGCAAACAGAGAACGAAGATAGTTCTGTCCAACATGGGATTGTTCGTGGTTGCCCCATGTTGCCATGGGCACCGGGGCAAGGCTGACCATCATATAGATTTCAATCATTCTTCCGTAGACGATGACAAAAATCACGATGGACAGGATGCGCATGGTGATACCGATGAAGAAGGACTGCAAGAACAGTCCGAACAGGGGTCCTACGTCCATCTGCATCATGCTGGATTGCAGCATGGAAAGCCCGATGTCGTTCACCCGCGTGTTGCCAGAAATAATGCCGCTGGAATTTGCCACCACCTGCTGCGTCACATCGAACACCGCCATGATGATGTCGAAGGTGTTGGAGATCATCCACACCGAAATGGCAGTTTTGAAGATCCATTTCATCAGCAGCGCAGGTTCAAATTGTGCCATGTTGTTGTGCTCTGTTATGAGCTGAATCAGCTCATAACAAGCAATAAAGGTCAGAATCACGCCTGCAATGGGCAGCACTACGTTCCGGGACAACGCCTCAATCATAGCGAAAACGCGCGGTTCAAAATTGGATGGTTTGGTACCGACCTGCTGTGCAATGTTGCCTACTTGGGTGTTGACGTCATCGAACAGGCCGTTGAGATTGGACATGATTGCCGCTGTCAGCAGTGACTTGATCCAATCAGAGATCGCTTTGAGAACTGTTTCCACTCAGCGCCACCACCTATCAAGAAAAATGGTTGATAAGGGTCTTGAGCAGGTTGAGCAGAAAAATAAGGTGAGTCAGAATCTGCATAATAGCACCGTCCTTTCAGAATCAAGGTGAATATTCGATTTGCAATGCGTTTCCTCTTGTGATAAGAATCCGTTTGCCACGGAGGGGCTAGAAACACTTGCAAGTAAATATGTACGGGGCGGCAATCGCCGCCCGGAAAAGATCAGCCGAACAGACCGCTCAGCAGGGGGATCAGGGTGATGCCGATAAGGGCAACACCACCGCCAGCCATGAGCTGCTTCATGCCCTGACTCTTGGCAGAGGGGTTATCACCGCCGTAACCCTCCATCAGGTTGACGGCACCCCACACGCCCAGACCGGCACCCAGTGCCACGACCAGAGTCTTCAGAACGTCTACTGCACTGTTAAAGAATTCCATAGTAAAATCTCCTTTGGTTTGAAAAAAGCGACCCTGCACACATCTGAAATCCATTTGTTAAAGCGCCGTAAGCTGCGGCGAGAGTTAATTTACTGGTGTACTTATAGGTCAAACTGTGTTTATTGCGAGAGCGAATTAGCCGAACAGACCGCTCAGCAGGGGGATCAGAGTGATGCCGATCAGAGCAACGCCACCGCCAGCCATCAGTTGCTTCATACCCTGACTCTTGGCCGAGGGGTTATCACCGCCGTAGCCCTCCATGAGGTTCACGGCACCCCACACGCCCAGACCGGCACCCAGTGCCACAACCAGAGTCTTCAGAACGTCCACTGCGCTGTTAAAGAATTCCATAGAAAAATCTCCTTTGTTTTGAAAAAGCAGCCCTGCACACACCTGAAATCCGTTTGCAAAAGCCGAAAACCACGGCGAAGGTTGATTTTCCGGTGTACCTGTTGGGTCAATGGGTAAAAAATAACCGCTCGTCTTATCAGGCGGGCGGGAGTGAATCAGCATCCACCATGATGAAGGTATCATCCGGGTGGATTTTTTCTTTTCGATTCAAGAACTTCTCGATATCGAGGGCGTTCTTGGGGTCATAATCGGAGGTGTACTTATAGTTCGGGTGCTGGGTCAGGTCGTACTTGTCGCTCAAAAACGGGCGCACACCCCGCAGTTGCAGGATGCACTTGCCGCCATCCAGCACCGCCAGTTCATCCCGGCTCATAAGTTCGTGGCCGAGTTTTTGATAGTTGGTTCCATAGCTTGGGCTATTGCCACGGGTATCAGAATTGTTGTAGCTGTCGATGGTTTCCTTGCCGAGTGCTTCGGCAAGATCTTTCAGGGTGGTAGGCTCACTGCCGCCGAGGAAAATCTGGCTGTCCATGTTGCCCACGATGGTATCCGCGTTATCTTTGTAGATGGCTTTCAGCTGGCTGCGGGTCTGCAAGACCAGACACGCCGAGATCTCACGGCTGCGGATGGTGGCTACCAGCTTTTCTAGCTGCGGAATTTGACCAATGTTGGCACACTCGTCGATCAGGCAGCGGACATGGACTGGCAGCTTACCGCCGTACACATCATCGGCTTTGTCGCACAGCAAGTTGAAAAGCTGGGTGTAGATCATGGAGATTAGAAAGTTAAAGGTGCTGTCCGTATCGCTCATGATAAGGAACAGCGCCGTTTTCCGGTCACCAAGCTTGTCCAGTTCCAGCTCATCGTACATGGTGGCATCCCGAACTTCCTGAATATCAAAGGGTGCGAGCCGGGCACCGCAGGAAATAAGGATGGACTTAGCTGTTTTGCCGGCAGCCAGCTTATAAAGTTTGTACTGCCGCACTGCAAAGGATTTGGGTTTTTTCTTACCCAGATCCTCAAACAACAGGTCTACCGGATTCTGATAAGTTTCATCATCTTCCGAAACCTGCATGGTATTCAACATTTCCAACAGTGTTGCGAAGTTTTGTTCCTCAACCGGGGCTTCATAGTGAAGGTAAGCGATCAGCGAAACGAGCAAAAGCCGCTCCGCTTTGTCCCAGAATGGGTCGCCGCCCTGACCCTCACCCTTGGTGTTGGTCATCAGTGCGGTGACGAGCTTCAGAATGTCCTTTTCACTGTGGATGTACGCCATGGGGTTATAGCGCATACTCTTGGAAAAGTTGATGGTGTTGAAAATCTTTAGCTTGTAGCCCTTTTGTAACAGGGCATTGCCGCACTCGATCACGATACTACCTTTCGGATCAGTAATTACATATGAACTATGACATTGTAAAAGATTCGGTTTCAGCCAGAAGCGCGTCTTGCCGCTGCCGGAGCCGCCCACCACAAGCACGTTTTTATTCCGGGCATTC
>OGDZ01000167.1_pt1 | contig 12899 bp, 14 predicted proteins | sample 1570561 | NCBI WGS metagenome assembly OGDZ01 (sample SAMEA2582166, study PRJEB24529) | metagenome | biome: Human gut stool | place: China | collected 2011
TAGTTGATGAGGATGAGGGCCAGCATGACCGGGAAAAACCGGACTTCGCCCCAGCAGTAGAACACCAGACTGCACACAAAGAGCACGGTGTTCTTGAGTTTGGCGGGCGCAAGGTAATAGAGCGCCAGCGTGATGGGGAGAAACCGGAACAGAAAAAGGATGGTGCTGAAAACCAAGGTGTTCCTCCTTTGAAAAAGGGCCGATGCCGCCAAGGCACCGGCCCACGATGATCGTTGTTACTTGAGCAGAACGTCGTTGACGGCGTCGGTCAGGTCTTCCGTGCACGCGTTGGAGGCAATGACCATCACCACGCGGTCGGCGCTGTTGGCGATGACGGCATTTTCCACATTGGCCTGTGCTGCGGCAAACTCGGCATAGTTGCCGTAGAAAGCCACCTGGTCCTGCTGGTAGGCCTTCAGGGCCTCCACGATCTCTTCGGCCTTGCCCTCTGCCGGCTCGATGACCAGCACCAGACCGGCGTCGCCGTTGTCGTTGCTCTTCACGCCCTTATAGCTGGCCACATCCTCCGCCTTCAGGCCGAAATCGTACTCGATGTTCATGGCAGCGATCTCGAACTGGTTGGAGATGGGGTTGGCTTCCAGCAGCGCATCCACCTCGTCGGCCAGCGCATCGGGGCTGTTGGTGCCGTCGTCGGGCAGGGCGCTCTCCGCCTGGGACAGCACCACCGAGGACGCCGCCGGGCTTGCCGAGGACGCCGTGGACGAGGAAGCCGCGCCGCCGCAGCCTGCGAGCAGAGCGCAGCCCAGCGTGGCAGCCACAGCGGACAGTATCAGTTTTGAACGGATCTTCATAGATTATTCCTTCTTTTGCATTCATTACACTCAAGCCCGGCGCTGTGCTTTCCGGCGCGGCGGGCCGGGCCATTGCTATCTTACCATACCCTTGCCGGAAATGCAAAGGTTCGCGCAAATTTTTACGGTTTCTTCACCGGTCTTTGCCAGCGCTTTTCCGCTCAGCCCGCAAGGGTGTGCAGCTGGGCGATGTAGTCCTCGAAGCACAGGCCGCTGGCGCTGATCTTCCGGGCGTTTTCCACGCCCACATAGCGCCAGTGCCAGGGCTCGTAGGTGATCTCGGTCTGAGCCTCGGCCCCCTTGGGGTAGCGCAGGATGAAGCCGTAATCTGCCGCGTGCTCGCACAGCCAGCGGAAGGCCGTGGTGTTCTCAAAGCCCTCGTCCAGGCCGGTGTGCTCCGGGCTGTTCAGGTCTGCGGCCAGACCGCAGTTGTGCTCCGAATAGCCCGGCGGGTTGACGACCGCAGCCGCCTTTTCCTTGGCCGTGGCCAGGTCATAGCCCTGGTCGGTGTAGTATTTCGTCTTCCGCTCGTACAGACCGGTCTGGTACTTGACGCTGCGGTAGCCGCTCTGCATCCAGATGGTCACATTTTCGGCGGCAGCGGCTTTCTGCATCTCCAGAAAGGCATCGCAGGCCACGGTCTGCAGCGTCTTGTTCACAGCGGTCTTCGAGCCGCACTCTTTGGTCTCAAAGGTATAGTCGTCCGGCATCTTGTTGGTGTGGTTCACCAGCACCATCAGCGGGTCGGCCAGCATAGCAGCGGCCTCGTCGGCGGTCAGGCCCAGAGCATTGCCATTGGTCTCCTCCACGGTGCCGGACGCTGCCGGAAGCAGGCTGTTCTCCGCATCCTCCGCCGGGGCGCTGGCCGCGCTGGCGGAAGGCACCGGGGCGTGGCGGTTGAGCAGGAACGCAACCCCGCCCACGAACAGGCAAACGGCGGCGGTCAGCCCGGCCACCCGGCGGATGGCACGGCTGCGACGGCGGCGGCGCACTTCGGCGCGGGTCATGCGGCGGTGCGGTTGGTTCACAGGTCGTTGATTCATAAGGCTTCTCCTTGTATATTCTCTCCGGGCCGGGGACATCCTATCCCTGGAGGTGTTCTGCATGAAACTGACAGCGCAGGAATATGCGCGGCGGGTGCAGCGGGCAGGCCCGCATTCGCCGCTGGGCACCGACTGCCTGTGGGCTTTCGGCGTGGGCGGCGGCATCTGCCTGCTGGGCGAGGTGCTCCGCCAGTGGTATCTGGGTCTGGGGCTCGAAGCCGACCTTGCCGGCACCCTGACCAGCTGCACCCTCATCGCCCTCTCGGCGGTGCTGACGACGCTGGGCCTTTACCAGAAGCTCGCCGCCCGCGCGGGGGCCGGGTCGCTGGTGCCCATCACGGGCTTTGCCAACGCCGTGGTCAGCGCGGCCATCGAGTTCAAGACCGAGGGCCGCGTGCTGGGCACCGGGGCCAAGATGTTCACCATCGCCGGGCCGGTCATCGTGTACGGCACACTGGCTGCGGTGCTGTACGGCGGGGTGCTCTGGCTGCTGGGCGGCTGATCCCTCTCACTTACCATACGCTTTGCCGGGCGCAAAGATTGCACACTCCCGGCGATTTTCCAGTATACCACAAAATCCGCAAAAAAACATCCCTGAAAGGAGGAATTTCTCATGGCGACCCGGCGCGGCGACACCCTGATCTTCCAGACTCCGCCCGTCATCGCGGCCCATGCGGCGGTGGGCGGCAAAAAAGAGGGGGAAGGCCCCCTTGCGGCGGGCTTCGATGCGTTGAGCGCTGACAACTGGTTCGGCCAGTCCGGCTGGGAAGCCGCCGAGACCCAGCTGCAGCTGCGGGCGGCGCGGCTCTGCCTGAAAAAAGCACAGACCACCGAAAAAGAGGTCAGTCTGGCTCTGGCCGGAGACCTGCAGGCCCAGTGCACGGCCTCCAATTACGCCATGCGGACGCTGGGCATCCCCTATGCGGGGCTGTTCGGGGCCTGCAGCACCATGGCCGAAGCGCTGGGGCTGGGGGCTGCGCTCTGCTCGGCCGGGCTGGCCGACGGCCTGCTGGCCATGGCATCCAGTCATTTCTGCACCGCCGAACGCCAGTTCCGCACCCCGCTGAGCTATGGAGCCGTCCGCACCCCGACCGCCCAGTGGACGGCCACCGCCGCCGGGGCCTGTCTGCTGCGCCCCGCCGGGCAGGGGGTCGGCATCCGGGCCGTGACCTTCGGGCGGGTGCAGGATTATCAGATCCGGGACATCAACAACATGGGCGCGGCCATGGCCCCCGCCGCCAGCGCGACCCTGCTGCACTACCTGCGGGACACCCACGCAGAGCCGCCGGATTTCGACGCCATTTACACCGGCGACCTGGGCCATGTGGGCAGCCAGCTCTTCCGGGAGCTGCTGGCCGCCGAGGGTCTGCTCATCAAGAACCATGTGGACTGCGGCTGCATCCTCTACGATGCCAACGAGCAGGCCGTGAAGAGCGGCGGCTCCGGTGCGGGCTGCTGCGCGGCGGTGCTCTGCGCCCACATCCTGCCCCGGCTGGAACGCGGCACCCAGAAGCGGGTGCTCTTCCTCGCCACCGGAGCCTTGATGAGCCAGACCACCTTTCTGCAAAAGGAGAGTATCCCGGCCGTCGCCCATCTGGTGGAGCTGGCTGCGCCGGAGAAAGGAGCCGCATCATGAACTATTTCTGGGCCTTCGTCATCGGGGGCGGCATCTGCGCCGCCGGGCAGATCCTCATCGACCTGACCGGCCTGACCCCCGCCCGCATCCTGACGGGTTATGTCGTCGCGGGAGTCGTGCTGTCAGCCCTCGGTTGGTACGCCCCGCTGGCCGAGCTGGCCGGGTGCGGGGCCACCGTGCCGCTGCTGGGCTTCGGCCACCTGCTGGCCAAAGGCGTCCGCACTGCATTGCAGGAGGAGGGAGCCATCGGCATCCTCACCGGCGGGCTCACCGCCGCTGCCGCCGGCATCACCACCAGCCTCGTCTGCGGCGTGGTCTGCTCCTGGGTCGGCCGGAGCCACGACCAGAACTAGCCCGCAATAAAAAGCGGCGCGGCTTCGCGCCGGTTCGCGCACGGCGGGTGGTAGGATGCAAAAAACAAAAACCCCTGCACCGGAAACCGGCACAGAGGTTTTGTTCGTCAGTCGATCACTCGATCAGGCATGAACTCAAGCGTTCTTGTTTGCACGCTTTGCCATACGGCTGATCTTGCGAGAAGCGGTGTTCTTCTTGATGACACCCTTAGCGCGAGCCTTGTCGATCGCGGAAACAGCAGCCAGGACAGTTGCGTCCTTGTCAGCGGCTTTAGCATCGATGGCAGCGTCTGCCTTCTTGACGACTGTTTTCAGGTTGGTCTTAATGGCCTTGTTGTGAGCCTGCTCAGCTGCAGCCTGCACGACGCGGTCCTTCTGAGATTTGATGTTAGGCATTCGTTCCACCTCCTTGGCTACCTATAACAGCGCACCTTATGATACCATATTTGCCGTACCAGCGCAAGCCTTTTTTCGATTTTTGTTTAGAAAAGTTTTCAAAATCCCATACTGAAGCTGTAAATCCGGGCCAAAACGGCCCCAAATGCAAATTTCAGATGGGAAAGCGGGATGAACCATGCGGGAAACAGACCTTGCCGATGAGCTGTTCCGGGCACCGGACAGTGCGCCGCCCACCGGTGTGCGGGTGGCCACAGCCAGGCGCGGCGGCGTGACCGTAACGCGGGTGGAGATCGCGCGCGAAGGGCTGGAGCGCCCCCGCGGGCGGTACGTGACGCTGGAAGTGCCCCGCGTCAGCCTGCTGGACGAGCGGGACGAATCGGTCATCGAACCGGCTGCGGCAGAGCTGCAGGCCCTGCTGCCCCCGGCAGGGCCGGTGCTGGTGCTGGGCGTCGGGAACCGGCGGGTGACCTCCGATGCCCTCGGCCCCCGGACCGTGCAGAAAATTTTCGTCACGATGGGGCAGCATGCCGTCCCGGTGCAGGGCATCCGGCCGGTGGCGGCAGTGGCACCGGGCGTGTCAGCTGCCACCGGGCTGAGTTTGCAGCAGCTGGCCGGGGCACTGGTGCGGGAGATCCGCCCCGCTGCCCTGCTCTGCGTGGACAGCCTCTGCTCTTCCGAACCGGAGCGGCTGGGCCGGACCCTGCAATTTTCGGACACCGGGCTGTTCCCGGCCCAGCCCGGCCACAGCCGCCATCTGGATGCCGCCCGGCTGGGGGTGCCGGTCGTAGCGGCAGGCATCCCGACCCTGATGCAGGCCAAGGAAGGCAGCGACCTTGTGGTGACCCCTCGCGAGCTGGACAGCGTCATCGCCCACGGGGCCGCCCTGCTGGCCGCGGCCATCAACCGTGCTTTGCAGCCCCGCCTGAGCATTGCCCAGCTGGGCTGGCTGACGAGCTGAGGCCCTGGCTCCCCTACCAAGGGAGCTGTCGAGCCGTAGGCGAGACTGAGAGGTTGTATGAAGGGAAGCCTTTCCTCTGTACAACCTCTCCGTCACCTGCGGTGCCACCTCTCCTGGTAGGAGAGGCCTTGGCATTCCGGCACGAAATGTTCTATCTCTACAGGTTCATTTCATACCCTATCAAGAGGGAAGGAGGTGTCAGCCATGCGCCGCAGGCAGGGAGATTTCGGGGCCGGGCCGGTGCTCAGTCTGGCCGGGGCGGCGGCGCTGATGCTGGCGCTGACCGTTTTTGCCCATGGGCTGGTGCTCAGTCTGGCGGCGCTCATCATCGGGCCGCTGCCCGCCGCGCAGACGGCCCTTTCTCTCAGCCGGAAGCAGGCTACCTCCGCGCAGAGCGGCGAATCTGCGGCAGAAGCGCTTCCGCCCGAAGTCCTCGAACCCGCTCCGGGATCTCTGCCCGCCGCCGCAGACCGCTCCTACCTCGTCCCGCTGGAAGGCGACGACGCCCGGCCCGAAGACGCAGGCACTGTCCTCGAAAAGACCTATCCGCAGGGCAGCGGCGAAAAGTACGTGGCCTGCGGGGCGGGCAGCATCAAGAACAACACCCGCGCCCCGGCGGCGGAGATCGCGGCCGAGGTCGAAGCCCCGCTCCCCTTTGCGGTGGAGTGGAACAGCCCGGAGCCGCAGGTCCTCATCATGCACACCCATGCCACCGAGGACTACCGCCTCTCGGCCGGGCTGTGGTTCCGCCCCGGCGACGGCTCCCGCACCACGGACCGGAACTATAACATGTGCGCCGTGGGCAGCGTCATGGCCGACACCCTCAATGCCGCCGGGCTGAACACCCTCCACGACGAGACCCTGAACGACTACCCCAGCTACACCGGCAGCTACGCCAACAGCCGCGCTGTGGTGCAGCAATACTTAGCCCAATACCCCAGCATCAAGGTGGTGCTCGATGTCCACCGCGACGCCATCGAGACCGAGAACGGCTCCCGGATGGCCCCGGTCTGCACCGTGAACGGCCAGCAGGCGGCTCAGGTCATGATCATCTGCGGGTGTGACAACGGCAGCAGCATCTCCCTGCCCAACTACCGCCAGAACCTCCGCTTCGCCGCCGCATGGGAGCGGGCGATGGAGGGGACATTCCCCGGCCTCACCCGGCCCGTGCTGTTCAGCTACCGCTTTTACAATCAGGACCTCACCACCGGAAGCCTGCTCATCGAGATAGGCGGCCATGGCAACAACCTGAACGAAGCCCTTTATGCCGGACAGTTGGCGGCCGAGGGGCTGATCGAAGCTCTGCGCAGCGCAGACCCTGCAATTTCCGATTGACAAAGCTGCTTTCCTGTGCTATTTTTAGAATTACCGAAAAGCACAGATTGGGAAAAGTAACGCATCCGGGACGCTTCCAGAGAACACGGCAGTTGCTGCGAGCCGTGAGCGCCCCCTGCGCGAACGAACACCCAGGAGCTGCAACCTGAACCCCAGTTTTTTGCAAAACTGCCAGTAGGTGCGCCGCTGCGCCCCGCGTTACAAGGGCAGCGCTTTCTTTTTTGAGATGAGCGCGTGAGCGACCGGACACTTCCGGTAATTCAGGTGGCACCGCGGACATTACAAGACAGCTTGTTCGCCCTGAAACTTCAGGGCAAAGCTGTCTTTTTATTTTACATCGGAGGAGATACCATGGAACGCACTGAGATCGTTTCGCTGTACAAGAACACCCCCGCCGACGGCACCGTCGTGACCGTCTGCGGCTGGGCAAAGAACATCCGCGACTCCAAGAACATCGGCTTCATCGCCCTGTCGGACGGCGGCTGCTTCAAGACCCTGCAGGTCGTGCTGGAAGCCGGCAAGCTGGAAAACTACGATGCCGTCATCCACACCGGCCTCTACAGCAGCCTGCGCATCGTGGGCCGCATCGTGCTGACCCCGCAGGCCAAGCAGCCCTTTGAGCTGAACGCCGATTCCGTCGAGATCCTGGGCGACTGCCCCGCCGACGAATACCCGCTGCAGAAAAAGAAGATGAGCATGGAGTATCTGCGCACCATGCCCACCCTGCGCCCCCGCACCAACACCTTCAACGCTGCCTTCCGCGTCCGCAGCGTGGCTGCTTACGCCATCCACAAGTTCTTCCAGGAGAACGGCTTCGTCTACGCACACTCCCCGCTGCTGACCGCATCCGACTGCGAGGGGGCCGGTGAGATGTTCCGTGTGACCACCCTCGACCTGGAGAACGTGCCCAAGAACGAGGACGGCACCGTCGATTACACCCAGGACTTCTTCGAGAAGCCGGTCAACCTGACCGTTTCCGGCCAGCTGGAGGCTGAGGCCATGGCCATGGCCTTTGGCAAGGTGTACACCTTCGGCCCCACCTTCCGTGCGGAGAAGAGCTTCACCACCCGCCACGCCGCCGAGTTCTGGATGATCGAGCCGGAGATGGCCTTCTGCGACCTGAGCGGCTACATGGACACCGCCGAGGCCATGACCAAGTACGTCATCCGCTACGTGCTGGACAACTGCCCCGACGAGATGGCCTTCTTCAACCAGTTCATCGACAAGGGCCTCATCGAGCGCCTGGAGCTGGTGGCGAACAGCGAATTTGGCCGCATCACCTACACCGACGCCATCGAGGTGCTGAAGAAGAACAACAAGAAGTTCCAGTTCCCCGTGGAGTGGGGCGTGGACATCCAGACCGAGCACGAGCGCTACCTGACCGAGGTGGTGTTCAAGAAGCCTGTCTTCGTCACCGACTACCCGAAGGAGATCAAGAGCTTCTACATGAAGCAGAACCCGGACGGCAAGACCGTGGCCGCAGCCGATATGCTGGTGCCCGGCATCGGCGAGCTGATCGGCGGCAGCCAGCGTGAGGAAGACTACGACAAGCTGGTAGCCCGCATGGACGAGCTGGGGCTGGACAAATCCAGCTACGACTGGTACCTCAACCTGCGCAAGTTCGGCGGCGTGGAGCATGCCGGTTACGGCCTGGGCTTCGAGCGCATGATCATGTACCTCACGGGCATCCAGAACATCCGTGATGTCCTGCCGTTCCCCCGCACCGCGTACGGATTCTAAAAAATAAAGTACGACCCTCTCCGTCATTGCTTCGCAATGCCACCTCTCCCGAAGGGCGAGGTTTGGTTCTTCCGGTAAAGTACCGCACCAAAGCTCCCCCCTTGGGGGAGCTGGCGAGCGATAGCGAGACTGAGAGGGTCATTTTCAACATCGAGGTAACATTTCGTGGAAAACATTTCGCCCGCCCTGCTCCACTGGTTCCATGCGAACCACCGCATCCTACCCTTCCGCTCCGACCCCACCCCCTACCATGTCTGGCTGAGTGAGATCATGCTGCAGCAGACCCGCGTCTCGGCGGCGCTGCCCTACTATGAGCGGTTCCTTGCCGCTCTGCCGGACATCCCCGCCCTTGCCGCCTGCGAGGAGGAAAAGCTCCACAAGCTGTGGGAGGGTCTGGGCTACTACAGCCGGGTGCGGAACCTGCAAAAGGCAGCAAAGCTCGTCTGTGCGCAGTACGGCGGCGAACTGCCCGCCGACTACGATGCCCTCCGTGCCCTGCCCGGCATCGGCGACTACACGGCGGGTGCCATCGCCTCCATCAGCTTCGGCCTGCCGGTGCCTGCGGTGGACGGCAACGTGCTGCGGGTGTTTTCCCGTCTGTACAACGACGACCGCCTCATCACCGACCCCAAGGTCAAGCGGGCATTCACAGCCCGCGTCATGGAACACCAGCCCCCGGCTGCCCCCGGCGACTACAATCAGGCCCTGATGGAGCTGGGTGCGCTGGTCTGCGTACCCAACGGTGCCCCGCTCTGCGCGCAGTGCCCGCTGGCCCACCTCTGCGCCGCCCATGCCGCCGGGACGGCCCTCACCCTGCCCCGCAAAGCGGCCCCCAAGGCCCGCCGCATCGAGCCGGTGACGCTGGCGCTCGTCCGCAGCCCGGAGGGCGTCCTGCTCCAGCAGCGGCCCGAAAAGGGTCTGCTGGCGGGCCTGTGGCAGCCGGTGCTCTGGGAGGACGAATCTCTCTCCGCCGACGAGGCCCGCGCCCGTCTGGCGGCGCTGGGCGTCGTCTGCACCCCCGATGCCGCCAAAGCCCTCCGCCCGGCCCGGCACATCTTCAGCCACATCGAGTGGCACATGGGCGGCTATCTCTTCACGGCAGAGCGCCAACCCGCCCCCGCCGGCTGCGTCTGGGCCAGCCCGGAACAGCTGGAAGCCGCGTACACCCTGCCCGGTGCGTTCAAGGCGTACCGCAAACTGCTGGCCGCTGCATTTTAACTTCTTTCGTGCAGGTCGATGAAAATTTACGGATTGGCAGTTGTAATTTTTTTGCATTCCGGGTATAATATTCCTAACGCGATATTTCTACACGATATCCGCAAGGGCGGTTCCATGGCCCACCGCGAAAAGGGCCACCCCGACACAAAGGATGTTCCGGACCCATCGTTCCGACCCAAAAAAGGAGTGTGCTGAACCTATGAAGAAATCTTGTTTGATCGCCGTGATCGCTACGCTGGCCGCCATCGCCGGTGCACTGGCCGCCGTGGCCGTTTATCTCCGCCGCCGCGAGAAGGAGCTTGATGAGTACGAGCGCCTGCTGTTTGGCGAAGACAAGGCGGAACCCGCCGACGCACCTGCCGAGGACGCCGCAGAAGAATAATCGATCCGCTGAAGGGCGCACCCGGTGGTCAGTTCCTGACCCGCCGTGTGCGCCCTTTTTGCAACCCTCTCAGGCGCTGACACGCCAGCTCCCCCCAAAAAAGGGGGAGCCTTTGGCAGGTCGGACCTGTTTTTCAGACCCGCCTGCGGCTCCCATACTGCCGGGCCCTGCACAATGTCAGGAGGATGTTACATATCATGAAGCGATTTTTTCTTTGGATCATCGGCGTCGCGCTGGGCGTCGTCGTGCTGCTGGGGGCCGTAATGGCCGTGAGCTATTCCTTTACCGGCGAGGGGGCCCGCCCTGCGGCGGACGTACAGTTCGGCGGGCAGGCACTGGAAGTGAACGGCTCCTGCTGGCAGGTGCCGCTGGTGGGCGGTGTGCTCGACAGGGTCTTTGCTGAGCCGGACACCCTTACCGTGCAAAAGCTGGGCACACTGTACGATGCCCACCCGGCACTCGCCCTGCCCGACTGGGCCACCTACACCACCCTGACCATCGAGACCGACGTCGGCAGCCTCGTGTTCACCGGTTCTGCCGGGCAGTATGAAGACTTCCTCTTCCCGGCCAACGGCAGCTACAAGGCCACGATGACAGTCTGGCGGCTCCCGGCCGACCTTCCTGCCACCCAGTTCGACGGCGGCACCAACGGCTCCCTCCACAAGAACGGGGGACAGGAACACCCGGCCCGGCCCACCGGCTGGTATCGGTTCTCCTTCCGGTTCACGCTGCAGGCCAGCGCGAACATCGAGCTTTCGGCTGAGCGGGTCGAGCAGGGCGGCATCGTAGGCGTTGCCATCACCGGCATGGCCGGGGACACGGCCCCCACCCTGGAGACCGACCTCGGCAGTGTTTCATGCACCCGCAGCCCCTCCGGCTGGCGGGCCTACATCCCTGCGGCCTACAACGCCTCCGCCGGAGCCCACGAGATTCGCATCACGGTCAACGGGGAGATGCTCTCCCGGACGCTGACCGTTCTGCCCAAAGACTTTGGCACTGCGGAAGTCGAGGCCGGACCGGCCCCCACCGAGGCCGCGAACACCGAGTTCCGGAACAACATCTGGCCGCTGTATGAGCTGCCCGTGCGGGAAAAGCTCTGGTCCGGCGGGTTCATCTGCCCGGCCGAGAACTATCTCATCCTGCTGGATTTCGGTCAGGTCAAGGTCACGAACGGCCAGCAGGGTTCCCGCTCCAACTCCACCAAACTCTATACCATCCCCGGCGACCCGGCCCGCGCTCCGGCGGACGGCGTCGTTGTCTTTGCCGGAAACCTTGCCCTCACCGGCAACACCGTCGTCATCGACCACGGCTGCGGCCTGCGCAGCTACCTTTACGGCCTGCAGACCCTCTCCGTCAGCCGGAACGCGACCGTCCAGAAAGGGCAGGCCGTCGGTGCGCTGGGCGAAGAGATGACCATGGACTTCAAGCTGGGCAGCAAGAGCGTGAACCCCTGGCTGCTGTTCCAGACCAGCGGCGGAGCATTCTGGCGTGAAAACGGGTGAAGCAAAAATAGTTTCGGAGATTCTTGTAATACTTTCGTCTTTGGGGCGTTATTGAGGTGAACGGACACGAAAAAAGGAGGTCGTACTCATGAAACTGCCCTGTGAGCTCATCCGGGACCTGCTCCCCCTCTACGCCGAACACCTCACCAGCCCGGAGACCGGCCAGCTCATCGAAGAGCATCTGCAAAGCTGCCCGGCCTGCCGGGACGAACTGCACAGCATCCGCCTGCCAGTCCCGGTGCAGGCCGATGCGCAGGCCGACGCCCCGCTGAAACAGGTCCATGCTACCCTGCGGAAAAAGCAGCTGCTGACCATTCTGGCGGCCGTGCTGGCCGTGGTGTGCGCTCTGGCACTGGCCGTGTGGATGTACAGCGCCGAGGCTCCCGCCACCGTCGAGGAAGCCCGGTTCTGGACCTACAACCGGAAAGAAGACTCTGCCAACCTCTGCATCCTCGAAGTGCAGGGCGAGGGCGTCTGGCTGACGCTGGACGAGCCCTTCAGCTGGGGCAGCCCGACCGTGACGGTGCAGGCCGTGCGCTATCGTTTCCCGCACTTCCACGCCGCACTGGCCGGGGTGTTCGGGAGCGCGGCATCTTCCAAGACCATCGCCGTTTCCAACACCCAGCTGCTCGCCGTCGTCTGTGCCGACGAAACGCTCCATTACCGGGAAGGCCAGCCGGTCTCGGCCTACCGCCTCAATGGCACCATCGTCTACGGCACCGAGCAGGAGCTGGGCCTCTATCCGAGGGCCTAGCCCATGGACATGGATGCACTTTACCGGCTCTATTTCCGGGATGTGTTCCTGTTTTTGCAGGGGCTCACCCACTCGGAATCGCTGGCCGAAGAACTGACGCAGGAGACGTTTTTCAAGGCCCTGAACGGTCTGAAGCACTTTGATGGCCGACAGGACATCCGCGCCTGGCTCTTCACCGTAGCGCGGAACTGTTATTACTCCCACTGCCGCAAGGCGAAACAGACCATCCCGCTGGACGAGGCGTTCCCGCCCGCCGCTGCCCCGCAGCCGGACCTGGACGAACTGCTCATCGACGAAGACGCCTCCTTTACCATCCACCAGTGCCTCCACCGGCTGGAAGAGCCGTACAAGGAGGTGTTCACCCTCCGGGTCTTCGGCGAGCTCTCCTACGAGAAGATCGGTGCGATCTTCGGCCACACTGCCAACTGGGCCTGCGTGACCTACTGCCGCGCCAAACGAAAAATCCAGCAGATGCTGAAAGAAGCATAACCGAAGAGGAGCCGCGACCAATGGCCGCGGCTCCTCTTCGGTTTGTTTTATACGCTCAGTCGTTTTCTTCCTGTGTTTCTTCTTTAAGGGCATCCTCGAACAGAATCTTCAGATAATCTCTGCCGCCATAAAGGACACGGTCAATGAAAACTTCTTTTCCGATCACATGGTAAAATACCAGATATTTTCCGCTGACCAGAAAACGCTCCTCACTATTGGCATTTGAAACAGACGAAATTGGTGCACCCATCAACGGATGTTCTTGCAACCGTCGAATT
>OGDZ01000171.1_pt1 | contig 12858 bp, 10 predicted proteins | sample 1570561 | NCBI WGS metagenome assembly OGDZ01 (sample SAMEA2582166, study PRJEB24529) | metagenome | biome: Human gut stool | place: China | collected 2011
TGCACGTCGTTGTAGGTGTGCAGGAGCTTGAGGGTGGTCGGGATATAGTATTCCGCGAACCGCCGTGCTTTCGGCAGGCTTTCGGGGTGGGCTTCCAGCCAGTCACAGATGGCCTCGGTGGTCTTCTGCATGTGGGCCAGCTCCTCCACGCCCTGCGCGTCCTGCATGAGCTGCTGCTCCTGCGCCAGCACTTTGGCGAAGCGGCGGGTCGTTTCGAGGTTGAGCGGGGTCTCCTGGGGTTCCGCCTGCGGTTCGGCCTTGGGTTCCGGCTCTGCCTGCACAGCGGCTCTGGCCTCCTGCGCGGCGCGGTAATCCTCCGCCGTCAGATAGAGTGTTTCCGTTTTTTCATCCAGCCATCCGTTCAGCCAGCCTTTGCGGATGTATTTTTGCAGCTTCTTCAGCATTTTTTTCCGGTTCTGGTGGACGAGATCGGCCAGCATCCGGACCGAAAGGCCCTTGTGGTAGTCGGTGGTATCCGCAAGATCGGCGAACTGCCCCAGCTGCTTTCCGGCTTTCACCCAGGCGGAACCACAGGCCGTCATCCAGCCAAAGCCCGCCGTGACAAGGGCCAGCACGCTGCCGACGATGCCCAGCGCGTTGTAGGCGGTGTTCATAACGTAGTCCGTGCCCGTCATCAGCACACTGCCGTCCTCCGTAGCCGTCATCACAACGTCAGCCGGCGAAATAATGCCCAGCCCGATGAGGCAGCCCAGCGTCCCCAGCCCGAAGATCACCATGAAGGTGATGCCCACGGCCAGCAGGGCTGCACCGCCGTTCTGGCGCTTTTTGCCGTCTGCACGCAGCAGGTCTACGGGGGTCTGCTCCCCTTTCAGGCCAAAGATCTGTCTGGCCCACTGGGGCATCCCGCCCGCGTTCTGAGGCCCGGTTTTCTGTGCCTCCTGCTGGGCTTTGTAGTATTCGTTCCGGCTGTTCCGGAGGGCTTTTCCCGCTTCCGAGATGCCGAAGTTGGCCGCATGGACGGCTGCTTTTCCCACATCCCAGGCCCGGTCGCCGATCTCCATGCCCCGGCCCTCAAAGCCATAGCGGAATGCGTCGGACATGGTGTCGCCAAACTCACGCAGCTGGTCTTCCAGTTCCCGCTGCACCTGCTGGCCTTCGGTCTCCTTCATCCTATCGTTTTCACGATCGTTCATCAAAATCTTCTCACCCTTCTGCCGGACGATACCGGCCGATGATCACGCGGGCGACCCGCAGGCCGTCCACGGCGGCGCTCATGATGCCGCCTGCATAGCCCGCGCCTTCTCCGCAGGGGTACAACCCTGCCAGCTGGGCAGATTCCAGATCTTCTTCCCGCTTCAGCCGCACAGGGCTGCTGGTGCGGGTCTCCAGACCGGTCAGGACCGCGTCCGGCGCGGTGTACCCGGCGATCTTGCGTTCATACGCCCGCAGACCGGCCCGCAGGGTGTCGGCCAGCTCCCCAGGCAGCAAAGCGCCCAGGTCTGCCGCCACGACGCCCCGGTCGTAGGTCGGCTCCACCGTGCCGATGTGCAGTTCTCCCCGGCCTTCGAGGAAGCTCCGGACATTTTCCGCCGGGGCCGCATAGGCTCCCCCGGCGCGGCCCGCCTGATAGGCGTTGGCTTCCAGCTCCCGCTGGAATGCAATGGCCCGGCGCGGGTCATTGCCGAAATCCTCGGCTCCCACGCTGACCACCACCGCCGCGTTGGCGTTTTTGCCGCTGCGGGCGTGGTAGCTCATGCCGTTGGTCACCACCCGGCCCGCCTCGCTGGCCGAGGCCACCACCTGCCCGCCGGGACACATGCAGAAGGTGTAGACACACCGGCTGCCCACATGCTGGGACAGCTGGTATTCCCCGCGCGGCAGCGCCGGGTGGCCCGCCGCCTCGTGGTAAAGGCTCTTTTCGATCGCACTTTGCAGATGCTCCGCCCGGAAGCCCACGCTGAACGGCTTGCACTCCAGCACAAGGCCGCTGTCCATCAGCATTTCAAAGGTATCCCGCGCCGAGTGGCCGACCGCGAACACCAGCGCCTCGCACGGGAAGCTGCCCTGCGTGGTCTGAACGCCGACGAGCCTGCCGTCCTTCCGCACAAAGCCGGTCAGGGCCGTGTTGAAATGCACCTCGCCGCCCAGAGATTCGATCTCTTTCCGGATGGAGGTGATGACGCCCCGGAGCAGGTCGGTGCCGACATGCGGCTTCTGCTTCCAGGCGATCTCCGCCGGGGCACCATGCTGCAAAAACACTTCGGTGACAAAGCCGCACAGCGCATCGCCGATGCGGGTGGTCAGCTTGCCGTCCGAAAACGTGCCTGCGCCACCCTCGCCGAACTGGATGTTCGCGTTCTCGTTGAGCTCGCCGGTGGCGGAAAAATGCTCCACCGCCTTCACCCGCTCGTCCAGCGCCGGGCCGCGCTCCAGCACGATGGGCCGGTAGCCCTGCCGGGCCAGCAGCAGCGCCGCGAACAGCCCCGCCGGGCCAAGCCCGCAGACGATGGGCCGGTGGGCCAGCGGATCGGTGCCGTTCCGGACGGAAAAATCGGTCCTGCTGCGGAGAGCAACGCAGGGCGAGGCCCCTGCAAATGCAGATTCCTCACCCTCGTCCTTGAGTGTTACCGCAACGGTATAGACCAGTCTGGGCTGGCCGTGGCGGGCATCCACCGACAGCTTTGCCACACCGAGATGGGCAGCTTTGCTGCAGGGGATGCGGGCCAGGTGCAGCGCTTTTTCAAAGGCCTGCGGCTCCCCGGCGGAAAGGGGGAGCCTGATGTCTCTTACCAAAATCATACGATGATTGCTTTCTTTTTTCATTGCCGCCCCCTGCATACAGTATGGACGGAGCGGGCTGCGTTTTAGTTGCTCTCGATCTTGCACTGGATGACATAGCTGCCCAGCGCAAAAATTTTGCCGTTGGACGGCACATACAGTCTGCATGCGATGTTCTGCTGGCCGATGGCCACCGCGAAGTCGTCCGCGTCGATCTCAATGACGACCTGTTCCGGAGTCAGGGCCTCCATCGCGCCTGCCGGGCCGCAGAGGGTCACGTTCATCAGCCGCTCGGTCTCCACCGTCAGGGTATAGGTAGAGGGCAGGTTGACCACCTGCACACACGCGGCGGGCAGATTCAGGGTCTTGGTCTCCAGTTTGGAGGAATCGAAGCTGACGGTGATCGTGGAGATGTTGTCCAGCAGGCGGATATCGCTGGGCAGCTCGATGGGCATTTCATAGACCTTGTTCAGCGAGAAGGTGGACAGGTCAATGGTGCCGACGGACAGGGTGGACATCTTGTCGATCTGGCTGGCCGGGCCCGCCACGTTCAGGGTCTTCTTGCTCAGCGTGTAGGTCAGCACCGAGTCGTCAAAATCGCGCGGGGCGTTGATGAAGCTGACGCTGACGGGCAGCGTGGCCATCTTGTAGACCTGCAGCGTGACCTCCACGCTCGACTCTTCCAGCGTGGTGTACGCGAACTTGACTTCGCTGCCGCTGTTGGTGTAGAACCGCAGGGCGGTATCGAGGGTGACGGATTCCGTCAGCTCGCCGTTGTGGGTCACTTCAGCGGTGCAGGTGGTCACCTTGTCGATCTCGGTGCTGGGGCCGGAGAGGGTCACGCTCTCCTTCGAAAGCTCCGTCCCATACAAAATATATCCATCGGCAATGGTCAGGTAGTTGGTGGTCACCGTGATGGGGACCGTCTTTTCCTCCACCACATCAAAGACCACGTCCACGCTGTTGTCGCCGCCCTCGATGGAGACGGTGACGCCGTTCAGCAGGCCGTTGACGCCCCGCACCTGCAGATGCAGGGTCTTCTCGCCGCTGTCGCGCACACCGGACCAGTCCGGGTAGACGACGAAATCGGATGCCGTGAGGCTGCCGATGGTGTAGCCGTCACCGGAAACTTTCAGAGTGACGTATTTTTCCGGAGCGTTGACGATGCTCAGGCCGCGGGAGGTGTACGCGGCGGAATCGTATGTGAAATCCACCGGCACATTGGCGATGGTCTTGGTGGTGCCGGGCTGGACCACGATGGTGACGACCATCCAGGCCACGATGGCACCCACGACAGCCAGCAGCAACCGGATGCGGCGGTCGTCCAGGATGCTCTTGCTGTGCTGGATGGCAGGCTTTGTGCCGTTCTTGTTCGGCTCGTTGCTCATGACTGCTCGTCCTCCTCTTTCTGGTTCACCCAGCTCAGCAGGCGCTTGACTCTGCCCTTCCAGCTGTTGTCGGTCTTTTCGCTGGCGGTCTCCTTGGGGATCATCTCATCCACCAGACGGGTGTACAGGGTCTGGCGATCAAAGTGGCGGATGAGGACGCCGTTCTTGGCCATGGAGATGATGCCCGTCTCTTCGCTGACGACGATGGCGATGGCGTCGGAGTTCTCCGCAATGCCCAGGCAGGCGCGGTGGCGGGTGCCCATATCCTTGCCGAGGTCCAGGTTATTGGACAGCGGCAGCACACAGCCTGCCGCCTTGATGCGGCCGTTCTCGATGATGGCGGCACCGTCGTGCAGGGGGGTGCCCTCGTAGAAGATGGTGCCCAGCACTTCCAGGTTGACCGCGCTGTTCACCGGTGTGCCGGTGCGGACGATCTCAGAAAGATTGGTGCTGCGCTCCAGCACGATGAGCGCACCGGTCTTGGTCTCGGAAAAGCGCTCGGCGGCGTCGCAGATGGCGATGATGGCGCTGCGCCAGGCCCCCTTGAAGCTGGGGTCGTTGTAGCGGCCCTTCACATTGAAGAGCTTCGAGGCCCACTGGTCGGTCTGGCCCATCCGTTCCAGCGCACGGCGGATCTCCGGCTGGAACAGCACGACCAGCGTCAGCAGGCCGACCTGCAGCAGCGAGTTGAGCAGCCAGGTGACCGTGCGCATGTTGAGCACGTTCGCCACCAGATAGACGGCCAGCACCAGCAGGGCACCCTTGGCCAGCTGCCCGGCGCGGGTGCGGTTGATGATGCCCAGCAGCTGATAGATCAGAAACGCGATGATGATGATATCCAGAAGGTCCGCCAGCTTGAACGTCTGGAAATTCGCGATGATCGAGTTCAGAGTCATGAAAGTTTCTCCTGCTTACAGCGTTTCGATCAGAGCCACCGCATGGACGGCGATGCCCAGCCCCTCGCCGGTAAAGCCCAGATGCTCTTCGGTGGTGGCCTTGACGCTCACGGCGTCCAGCGGCATCCCGAAGGCTTCGGCCAGCTTTTCGCGCATGGCGGGGATGTAGGGAGCCAGCTTCGGCTTCTGGCAGAGGATGGTGGAGTCGATGTTCTCGACCTTCCAGCCGTTCTCCCGGACGATGCGGGCCACATGGTGGGCCAGCATCAGGCTATCGGCCCCGGCATATTCGGGGTCGGTATCCGGGAAGTGCTTCCCGATGTCGCCCAGAGCCGCTGCGCCCAGCACAGCGTCCATGACGGCGTGGGCCAGCACGTCGGCGTCGGAATGGCCCAGCAGGCCCTTCTCATACGGGATCTCCACACCGCCTAGGATCAGCTTGCGGCCCTCCACGAGACGATGAACATCATAACCATGACCAATGCGCATAGGTTCTCCTTCCTTCTGCTGCGGGCGGGGCAGGTCCTCCCGCGTGGTGATCTTCAGATTGGCGTAGTCGCCCTGGGTCAGCTGCACCGGGCGTCCGGTCAGCTCGAACAGGCTGCAATCGTCGGTGACGAGGCGGGCCTTTTCTGCGTCCAGCTCTTCCAGCGCAGCCAGATAGGCGGCACGGTCGAAGCACTGGGGGGTCTGCACCGCATACAGTGTGCTGCGGTCGGGCGTTTCGGCCACCATGCAGGCCTCCGGCACGGTCTTGCCGTCGCCGCGCACAGCCCGCTTGACGGTGTCCTTCACCGGGACCGCCGGGGCCGCGGCCCCGCAGGCCGCTGCGGCGTAGACGGCCGCCTCGATGACGGCTTCGCTCACAAAGGGACGGGCCGCATCGTGGACGGCCACAAGGTCGCCGTGCGCCGCCAGCACACCGTTCTTCGCGCTCTCGGCGCGGGTGGCCCCGCCGGGCACGACCTGCACCGGCTTTGGGCAGGCCGCAGCCTGCTGCTCCAGAAAGGCGCGGTTCTTACCCGCCACCAGCACGATCTCATCCACCAGCGGGCACTCCGCAAAGGCGCGGATGCTCCGCTGGACCACGGTCTCCCCGCCCAGATCAAAGCTGAGTTTGTCGAACCCCATCCGGGTGGAGGAACCTGCGGCCACCAGGACCGCCGTCACACGTTTTTCCACTTCTGACACCTACCCTGTCTTCCGTTTTTCGTGCCTTCCAGAAAGCACAGAATGATACATTGAATATTATAGCGTATTGCCCGACAAACTGCAACTGCACCGGGCAATAAAAAATGGAGCTGCCGCAAAACTCTTCACCTTCCGGCATTGCATCCGCAGTGCCGGAGGGAGTTCTGCAACAGCTCCAAAAATCGTTTGCCTTTACTTCAGAATCGGCTCAATGGCAGCAGCCAGAGCGTCCTTCTGGGCCTGTGCCTCGGCCAGGTCCTTGCCCAGGGTGGTGAAATAGGTCTTGATCTTCGGCTCGGTGCCGGAGGGACGGACCACGACGGTGGCACCGTTCTCCAGCGTGTAGATCAGGACGTTTGCGGCGGGCAGGCCGGTCTCTTCGGGCTTCTTGTAGTCGGTGACCTTGGCGACCTTGTGGCCGGCCAGCTCGGTCAGAGGCTCGTCGCGCAGCTTCTGCATGATGGAAGCCATCTTCTCCATGCCGGTCAGGCCGGGGAACTCGAAGCTGTCCACCTTGTTCAGGTAGCGGCCATACTGTGCGTAGATCTCCTCCAGACGCTGCTTGATGGAGGAACCGATGCTGCGGTAGTAAGCAGCCATCTCGCAGATGAGCATGGAGCCGATGACGGCATCCTTATCGCGGACGTAGGGGCCTGCCAGGTAGCCGTAGCTCTCCTCGAAGCCGAAGATGAAGCGGTCCACCTCACCGGCAGCTTCCAGGTTGGCGATCTGGTCGCCGATCCACTTGAAGCCGGTCAGGACGTTGCGCATTTCCACGCCGTAGTGCTTTGCCACCGCGTCAGCCAGCGGGGTGGAAACGATGGACTTGACGGCCACGGGGTTCTTGGGCATGGTGCCCTTCTCGATGCGGCCGGCGCAGATGTAATCCAGCAGCAAAACGCCCATTTCGTTGCCGGAGACCAGCTCATAGCTGCCATCCGGGCACTTCATGGCGATGCCCACACGGTCGGCATCGGGGTCAGTCGCCAGCATCAGGTCAGCACCGGTCTCGGTGGCCAGGTTCAGGCCCAGCTTCAGGGCCTCGAAGATCTCCGGGTTGGGGTAGGAGCAGGTGGTGAAGTAGCCGTTGGGATACTCCTGCTCCGGCACGATGGTGATATCGGTGATGCCCATATCGTTCAGCACATGGGTCACAGGCACCAGACCGGAGCCGTTCAGCGGGCTGTACACCAGCTTCAGACCAGCTGTCCTGCACAGGCCGGGGCGGACCTGACGTGCCTCGATGGCGTCGTACAGAGCCTTCTTGCAGTCATCGCCGACAAAGCGGATGAGGCCCTGCTCCACACCCTCGGCGAAGGAGATGTACTTTGCGCCGGTCAGCACATCGGTCTTCTGGATCTCGTCGTAGACGATGGCGGCGGCGTCATCGGTCATCTGGCAGCCATCCGGGCCGTAGGCCTTGTAGCCGTTGTACTTGGCGGGGTTGTGGGATGCCGTGACCATGATACCGGCGTTGCACTCGTAGTAACGGGTGGCAAAGCTCAGGGCCGGCACGGGCATCAGGGCATCATAGATGCGCACCTTGATGCCGTTGGCCGCCAGAACACCGGCCGCCGTCTTTGCAAAGATGTCGCTCTTCAGGCGGCTGTCATAGCTGATGGCAACGGTCTGATTGCCGCCCTGGGTCTTGACCCAGTTGGCCAGGCCCTGGGTGGCCTGACGGACGACATAAATGTTCATGCGATTGGTGCCAGCACCCAGAACGCCGCGCAGACCGGCGGTGCCGAACTTCAGGGCCACCGCAAAGCGGTCCTTGATCTCCTCGTCATTTCCCTCGATCCTGGCCAGTTCCGGCTTCAGGTCAGCGTCTTCCAGATCCGCTGCCAGCCAGCGCTTATACTCATCCAGATACATATTACACACACCTTACCTTTATTGTTTTTGCCAAAGGGCAGTTTTTCCAAACCTACTTATACTATAAACTCTTGGCTCGTCTGTGTCAATTCCATATTATGTAAGAAGTTTTGCCAAAGAAATCATACAAATACCACAAAACGCTTCCCAAAATCCGCATTTGGGGGCGTTTGCACCGTGCCCGGCGGCGTCAGCAGACAAAATGGCTGGTGCAGGTCGTCCAGAATCTCCAGCCACTGGCCGGGGCCGATGCCGTTTTCACACAGGTACCGCATCACCCGCATGGCCTGCGGAAAATTCCCCGCCGGGCACAGCACCCGGCTGACCGTGCAGCTCCCGCTCTGTTCCTGTGCCAGTTCCAGCACGATGCCCATCTCGATGCGTCGGGCAGAGTAATACAGCGTGTGCGCATGCTGCAGCCCCTCCAGCTCCGAATAAGAGCGGACATACTGACAGAATTCCTTTACGATCATGGTCTTTCCTCCCTCATTTCACACATTGACATTATCAATACCCCAAACTATAATGAAAATCAAGATGATAATCTGTCGAAATTCGAGTTCTGACGATTTCTTAGCCGTTTCTTTGCCAAAAATTGGGAACTTGCCGCCATTCGGTGGTTTCCTGAGGAGGATCTTATGTACTCTGTTCTGAGAAGTTACGGCCTGAATGGCCTGACCGGCTTTGCTGTGGCCGTCGAAGCCGACATCTCCGGCGGGCTGCCTGCATTTTCGCTGGTGGGCCTGCCGGATTCCGCCGTCCGCGAGAGCGGCGACCGCGTCCGTGCCGCCGTCAAGAATCTGGGCTTCAAGTGGCCGGACCGGCACATCACGGTCAACCTGGCCCCTGCCGATGTCCGCAAGACCGGGCCGGTCTACGACCTGCCCCTGCTGCTGGCGGTGCTGACCGCCTCCGGCCAGCTGGAAACCCCGCCGCAGGACACCGCCTTCCTCGGCGAACTGGCGCTGGACGGTGCGCTCCGCCCGGTGTCCGGTGTGCTGCCCATGGCGCTGGCCGCTGCCGCCGACGGCGTCCGGGCCTTGTACGTCCCCGCCGAGAACGCCGCCGAAGCAGCCGAGGCGGGCGGCGACGCGATGAAGGTCTACCCGGCCCGCACCGCGCGGGAGGTGGTGGACGCGCTGCGCGGCCTCTCCCCCATCGCCCCCACGGTGCCCATTCCCTTCGACCCCGCCGAGAGCTGGAACAATGCCCCGGACCTGGCAGACGTCATGGGCCAGCCCCTCGCCCGCCGGGCCATGGTCATTGCCGCCGCAGGCGGACACAACGTGCTTCTGATCGGCGCACCCGGCACTGGCAAGTCCATGCTGGCCCGGCGTCTGCCCGGCATCCTGCCGCCGCTCAGCCGTGAAGAGGCTGTGGAGACGACCAAGATCTACTCCATCGCCGGGCAGCTGCCCCAGGGCCGGGGCCTGATCACGGCACGGCCTTTCCGCAGCCCGCACCACTCGGCCAGTGCCGCTTCTCTGGCTGGCGGCGGAGCGAACTTCCGCCCCGGCGAGTGCAGTCTGGCTGACTGCGGCGTCCTGTTTCTGGACGAACTGCCGGAGTTTTCCCGCGAGAGCCTCGAAGTGCTCCGCCAGCCGCTGGAAGACGGCCAGATCACGGTCAGCCGCGCCGCAGGCAGCGCCACCTACCCCAGCCGGTTCCAGCTGGTAGCCGCCATGAACCCCTGCAAGTGCGGCTACTACGGCCACCCCACCCGCGCCTGCACCTGCTCGCCCAGCGCGGTGCGGCAGTACCGCAGCCGGGTATCCGGCCCGCTGCTCGACCGCATCGACCTCTGCGTCGAGATGGACCCCGTCGCCTTCGATGAGCTTCACGCCTCCTCCCCTGCCGAGAGCAGTGCCGCCCTGCGCCAGCAGGTGCTGAAGGCCCGCCAGATCCAATCCCGGCGTTACGCCGCCCCCGGCTTCGAGGGCGTCCGCTGCAACGCCCAGCTCACGGCCGGGCAGGTGCGCCGGATCTGCCGGATGACCCCCGGTGCCGAGCAGCTCCTCCGCGCTTCTTACGACGCGCTGGGCCTCTCTGCCCGCGCCCATGACCGCATCCTCCGGGTGGCCCGCACCGTCGCCGACCTGGCCGGAAAGCAGCTCCTCGACGAAGATTCCGTGCTGGAAGCCTTGCAGTACCGCGCACAGGAAAAAGTCGATCTGACGTTCTGAACGTTGCTGCATTTGCTGCACACAAAAAGGACTGCCACTCCAATGGGTGACAGTCCTTTTGCTTTTCTTACTTGTAAATATCGCCGCGATTTCCCGCATCGGTCACACGGACTGTGATGATTTCTTCTTCCACGGTATACAGAATGCGGTAGTCACCGACACGCAGTCGGTAGAATCCTTCTGAACCCGCCATCGGCTTGATATCCCCTGCAAATGGAAGCTGTGCAAGTGCCTGCATGATTCGCTTTTGCTGTGCAGGCTGTTGTTTGCGAATAAACTTTGCCGCCCACTTTTCCACTACGATGTGATACTTCATAGTGCGATCCCCAGTTCCTGTGCAAGCTCTTCCAGCGGAACCGCATCATGCTTGTGCGGGTCAGGATTCTCTTGGTAGTTTTTCAGGAGCTGCTCACAGTAGGCATCGTCCGCCTGGTCTGTTGTCTCATCTGCCATCAGTCCCTGCACATAGGCCAGCACATAGGCCAGCTTATAATCCGGCAATGCCGCCGTCAGTTCATTCAGTTGTTCCCGAACGCTCATGAAAATCACCTCTTTGCTTCAGTATATCACGGTTCCGCGTCGATTTCAATCAGAATCTCCTCCACGTATCGGGCAGAAAGAACACCAGCATCGGGAAGATCTCCAGACGGCCGGCGAGCATGTCGAAGATCATGACGAGCTTGGCGGGGTTGGAGTAGCTGCCAAAGTTCATCATGGGGCCGACCTGATTCAGGCCGGGGCCGATGTTGTTCAGGGTGGCGGCAATGGCCGTGAAGTTCGTCACCATGTCGAAGCCGTCCAGACTGATGAGCAGGAAGGACGCTGCAAAGATGAAGATGTACGCTGCCACATAGACGTTCGTTGCACGAATGGTCTCGTGGTTGAGCAGCTTGCCGTCCATCCGAACCGGGGCTACCACCTGCGGGTGAAGGGCCTGCTTGAGCTCCTTTTTCAGGGTCTTGCCCAGGATCAGGATGCGGCTGACCTTCATGCCGCCGCCCGTGCTGCCCGCACAGGCACCCACGAACATCAGCATGACCAGGATCTCTTTCGAAAGGGTGGGCCATAGGTCAAAATCACAGCTGGAAAAACCGGTGGTCGTGATGATGGAGCCCACCTGGAACGCCGCCTGCCGCAGCGCCTCGCCGAGGCCGTTGTACATGCTGTAAATGTTGCAGGTGATAATGCCGACTGCCACGGCGATGATGAGGAAATAGGCGCGCACCTCTTCGCTGGCGGCCGCGCGGCGGAACCTGCGCATCAGCAGCAGGAAGTAGGCGTTGAAGTTGACGCCGAACAGGATCATGAAGATGGTCACGACCCACTGGATGTAGGGCGAAAAACTGCCGAAGCTGTCATTCCGGAAGCCAAAACCGCCGGTGCCCGCTGTGCCAAAGGCCGTGAGCAGAGACTCAAACACCGGCATCCCGCCGAACAGCAGGAACACGAACTCGATGACGGTCAGGCCAAAATAAATGCCGTAGAGGATCTTTGCTGTGGACTGCACCTTCGGCACCAGCTTATCCACTTGGGGGCCGGGGCTTTCGGCCTTCATCAGGTTGACGTGGGAGCCGCCGGTCAGCGGCAGCAGGGACAGCAGAAAGACCAGAACGCCCATGCCGCCCACCCAGTGGGTGAAGCTGCGCCAGAACAGGATGCCGTTGGGCAGGCCCTCCACACCGGGCAGGATGCTGGCACCGGTGGTGGTGAAGCCCGAAACGGTCTCAAACATGGCGTCCACGGGGTTCGGGATGCAGCCGGTGAGGACGAACGGCACTGCGCCCATGATACTGATGGTGATCCAGCTCAGGGCGGTGGCCGCAAAGCCCTCCCGCATATAGAACACCTTGCTGCGGGGCTTGATGGTCTGCAGGGCAAAGCCCAGCGCCCCACTGATGGCCGCCGTCAGCAGGAACACGCCCATGACGGCCCACTCGGCGTAGAGGAGGCTCGTCACCGCCGGGAGCAGCAGCAGTGTACCCTCTATCATCAGGATGTAGCCCAGCAGACGAAAGACGATCGCATAATTCATACGTCCTGTCCCCCGTTACTCTTCCACGATGTCCCGCAGGTCGTGCAGGCCGTGTTCCAGCGTGACGACGATGACGTTGTCGCCCACCTGGATCTGGTCGCCGCCGCGGGGGATGAGGATGTTGTCGCCGCGGGTGATGCAGCAGAGCAGCAGATTCTTTTTCAGATGCAGCTGGCTCAGCGGCACGCCGGTGGCCCGGCTCTCCTCATGGACCGTGAATTCCAGCGCTTCCACGCGGTCGTCGAGGATGCGGTAAAGGGTCTTGATGTTGTTGCCGGCCTCGTTCTGCAGGGCGCGGACGTACTGCACGATGTAGTCGCAGGTCATGTACTTGGGGTAGACGATGCTGCCCAGATCGAGCCCGGCCAGAATATCGTCGAACTCGAGGCGGTTGATCTTCGTGACCAGCTTGCCCTTGGAGTGCTTTTTTGCAAACAGGGTCAGCAGCACGTTTTCTTCGTCGATGTTGGTCAGAGCCACGAAGGCTTCGGTGGATTCCAGACCTTCCGAGAGCAGGAAGTCGCGGTTGGAGCCGTCCTCGTTCAGGATCTGTG